>Ga0210394_10001432_pt1 | contig 38396 bp, 35 predicted proteins | sample IncBWC12MmetaG_FD_160121 | JGI IMG/M metagenome (GOLD analysis project Ga0210394, IMG submission 160121) | Forest soil microbial communities from Barre Woods Harvard Forest LTER site, Petersham, Massachusetts, United States - Inc-BW-C-12-M | ecosystem: Environmental > Terrestrial > Soil >... | reverse complement strand
GCATTGGCCACTGCAGGGCTGTGGTCGAACCTATCCCCGGACGATTCAAGCAATGAAGCTGCCAGCTCGTATTTGCCGTCCGCGGCCAAGCGTTCCACGGCCTTGACAAACTGACGTTCTGACACGCTGAGATAGTCAACCAGTTCTGCGTGGTCGGCGCGCGTCAGATGGTCGAGCCCTTGCAGATTCGGCTGCCAATAACCCACGTTCTGATCGTAAAGACGGTCGATCACGTGTTCACGCAAAATTAGATAAGGCAGATCCACGTCAGGCCGGCCCTTGAGCAGGCCCGGAGGAGTCAGGTTGGCTTGGTATATCGCAGCGCGCTCATCGCCGCGGCGGATGGCTATCAGGACCTGCTCGCGCAGCCATTCCAGGTCGGTTTTGAGCTCCGACAGCAAAGCAGGAGAAGTGAAGTTCTGCGTGAGCGGCAGGTGGCCGTGTAGCAGATACCGCGGATTCTTTTGCGCCACGATGTCGATCGCGTCTAGCAGCCCTTGCAAGTTTCCTTCTTTGGTGAACGGTGCGCCGAGATAAGGCATGATGAAATCGCCAACGAACAAGACCCCCAGATCCGGCAAGTGGATGAACATAGCGTCGCGAGTTTCGCCCCCTTGCACGGGAATAAGCTCGATGCGCGTTCCGCCAATTTTCAGGTCCGTGCTGCGATCGATGGTGACGTCGGGTTTGAAGCTGCGCACATCGTCGAGACTAAAGCGTTCCCCAAAAAACTGCTTGCGGAAAGTGGCGTCGATTTGGCGGGTGCTTTCCTCTTCGTAGTTGCTCCTGGCATAGAAGCGCACATGCGGATTCAAGGCGCGGAAATATTTCTGTCCGCCAATGTGATCCCAATGCGAGTGAGTGACAAAGACGGTCGTCAGTTCCGGCAGGGCGGGCGCATACGCTTGCAGCGCTTCGTAGGCCGCTTGGGCGGAGTCCGGGCGCGTCCCCGCATCGATGCTAATCAGTTCGCGGCGATCATCCGAGACCACGAAATAGTATTCCGTGAATTCAAATCCGGAGAGTGCATAGACGCGGCCCGGCACGATCTCGGCGATGCGTCGCGGAGCAAAAGCGTGGCCGGTTGCTGTGTCTTCCGAAAAAGGAGTATTGAAGGCAATCGGCCGGTCGAAATTCTTGTAGCCGCTGCGGCGTAAGGACTCTTGCGCCTTGGCCTGGTCGCCATCGGCAAGAGCGAGTCTTGCCTGCTGATAGTAGACCTCCCTCAGCCACGCGGCATGAGGCGCCTTATCGGCATTTGCCGCGCACCAAGCCAGCTCGCGTTGCGCTGCCTCTTTCTGGTGAAAGATGCTTGGGACCTGGGCGTAGACCACACCCGCGATCCAGTTCACCACGAAGACTTGCCCGGCGGAAAGATGCTTGGCTTGCTCCAGCATCGCGACCGTGTCTTTCACGTAGCCAATTCGATGCCACAACGAGACCGACGAGGCGTTCTGCGCGCGCAACAATCCGATGGCGCTCAGGTACAGCGCCTTTTGAACGTCGGTCAGCCGGGGCCCGAATTCTTTCAGGCGCGCGGAGAAAAACTCCGCGCCTTCGCTCTGCTGGTTCGCGTTCGCATATTCCGCCATGAGCAAGAACAGCAACTGAGGATCCTGCGGCGGAGCCACGCTGTTCACAGCCTTCAAATACTCAAGCTCCGGGTGATGAGAAACCGCGGGAGAGCTCACACCATTGTTTGCCGCCGCAGTCGTTTTGTAGAGAGCAGCAACGGCTGAGGCCACCAGCAGGGCCGCGAGTGAGAAAGTGAGGATTTTCATGTGCGCCTCCTTCTTGGCGATCTTCACCTATTTAGATGTATATACATCTATTTTGTCACAAATTTTTTTAGGCCGCCAACCCGGCTTCGGTCATCCGCGAGACGGTTTGTTTCATGCTTTTCCAGCCCGCATCCCCCAGCTCTTTTTGTAGCCTGCGTTCCGCCCTCTCCCAGTAGGATTGAGCCGCGGCCAATTGCCGCCGGCCTTTCCGCGTGAGACTAAACAGACGGGCGCGCCGGTCCTTTCCCCGCCGTACGCGCACCCAGCCCTGCTTTCGCATCAGCCCCAGCGTGCGCGTCAGCGTCGTGCTGTCCATCGCAAACCCCGCGCTCAAGCTCTTTTGATTCGCTTCTCCCGTCAAATTCAATGCCGTAAGCAGGCCGAATGGCGTGATTTCGATCCCCGCCTTCGCCAGTTCCTGGTCATAGATTCGCGTTACGATCCGCGTGGCGCGGCGCAAGTTCTGACACGCGCATGGCAGGTCAAAAACTGCTTTCGCCCGCTGTTCAGGAGTCTCAGTTCGCATATCAAGATGTATATACATATATAATGACTTTGTCAAGCCACGGCCCGCATCTTCCGAAGGTCGACTATAGATTCAGGCATCCTTTCGGCCAGAGTAAGGGGAGGTGTTCGGTCGTCAGTTTCTGCCCTTGCCGTTTTTCAGGCCGACAAATATCCTTATATAATATATATGCGATTTTTGGGGCGTTTTGTCGAACAGGCGTAACAGGCGAGGGAATTGGCCGTGACAGTGTGGGATTCTAGCCAATGACGGGGCAGCGTTCTAACCGACTGAACTACGTTCCCAACCATCGCGCTGGTTAGTTTACTCAACAAGTACTGAATTCCAGGTCATGCCAAACTCTGCAAGTAAGGTTTTGCAAGATTCGCATACAGCGCACTGGCTGCCTGCTACGCCCCCTGCCTGCAAACGCCTCTGGACCGCCTGCCGCGAAACGGCAGAGTCCAACGACCAGCAGTGACTTTGGATCACAACCTTCCGACGCTCTGGGAAAACTTCAAGTCGCTATTTTTATTGGTGGATCCACTTCCCCGCTTCAGCACAGCATTAGGTGACAAGGAGCGTTCTAACCAGCTGAACTACGTCCCCAACCGTAGAATCAAAAACTTGCCGTAAAGCCTTAAGGCACATGGCCCTTGCCCGCCGTCGGAGAAAGCGCCCCGGCCGGCCGAAAAAAGATCGTGGATGCTGCAAAAATTGCCCATTTGTGCTCGCAGGGCACCCATGGCGCGAAACCACGGAGGAAACAGGAATCAGGAAAGGAACTGCCCTAACCGAGGATTTCGAAAGACTCCGTGCGTCCCACCGCAACGTCAATCTTTCACGACCGCCGTATGCTTCGCCGCGATCTTATCCGCCAGCTTGATCAGCCAATGGTAGTTTTTCGTACGTAGATCACCGGTGTTGTCATGGGCCACGGCGGCTAAATGCCGATAATCTTCGGCGATTTCCCGCAAAACTTGTGATGTCGAGAGCCTTTTTGCCCCGTCTTTGGGCAGAATTTGAACTTCGATAATCTGCGCCGGGTTTATGACGGCGGTCACGCTGCCGTAGACGATGTGAATCTTTCGGCCTGCGCGGTGAGATTTGATGGCTGTGATGTTTGCGTCCACGATGTGGCCGGAATAAAGGCGGACGCGGACGATAGAGCCTACGCTGTAATCCATGCTATCAGTATTGTCCCTTCTGTAAATCTTATGCGGCGCGAACACCTTTGAAATCAATGACATTCAATGACATTCATCAAGAACATGAAACTGGGCTCGCGAGTCAGGCGATAGCAATGTAACATTACATTGCGTTGAAACTTGCCATGGTATCAATTCGCCAGGGACAGGGTTCGATCCCCGCGACGTGCAACTGCTCTTTCTAACAAAACACAGCTTTCTAACAATTGTCTTCAGTTGACCAGTTTTATTGGGCGGTTTTGAACCGCGTTGCAGTTGCGCATCTCCGACAACGTGACCGTACAGAGCTCGAGCGTGATCCGCGCGTCTGAGTGACGGAGCTGCTTCTGCACAACGGCCAGAGTTGCGCCATCATCCAAAAGGGAACTCGCTGCGCCGTGTCTCATCGAATGGAATCCACCGAGTGATTTCCACAGGTTTTGCGTGTTTTGTGGGCTTTCCAAAAGCGGATGCAGTTGCTTCTCACGCAGTTTGTTCGCCGAGAACGATCTGCCGCGTCGATTGACGAAGAGCTACTCGTTTTTGTGATCGTGCCTTTGGAGATGAGTCCTCAGCCGTGCTTCTAATTCATTGGACATCGGAAGATCGAGATCGACGAGCCCTGATTCACCGACACAGCAGGGCACAAACGCTGCTCCAGGTAGTATGATGAGGTCAGCAAAGTCAAGGTCGACAACATGAGCGGCGCAACCAGCAATCTGAAAAGCTACGAAGAGCGCATCATCCGCGACAGAGGAATTTGTGGCGGGGAGCCCGTATTCAAGGGCACGCGTGTCACTCTGCCGACCGTACTCGCGAGCCTGGCGGGCGGAGATTCCGCCGGAGATATTCTTATCGATTTCCCTAGCTTGAAAGCCGAGGACGTTCAAGCCGCCATTGCGTTTGCTGCCGCTTCCGCCGAAGAGGACTTGCCCGTTCCAGCGGTTCCGCACATTCGATGAACATCAAGCTGGACGAGAATCTTCCTCTTCGTCTTGCAACCCTTCTGAAAGGCCTCGGCCGCGACGTTCATACGCTGCACGACGAGCTGCTTCTTGGTCATGCAGACAGGGAGATTTGGGAAGCGACTCAGAAGGAATCTAGATTTCTAATTACCCAAGACTTGGATTTCTCGGACTTGCGACAGTTCGCTCCTGGTTCCCACCATGGCATTCCTGCTCGTCCGTCTTCGCTCGCCAAACCGAAGAGATTTGATTGAGCGGATCGGGGAATTGTTTCAGAAGGAAAACGTCGGCGAGTGGGCCGGTTGTTTTATTGTTGCCACAGAACGCAAGATTCGTGTGCTAAAGCCAGGGCGCAAACAGAATTCCTAGAACGAACTGGACTCTCGATTACGAGAAAAAGTCAAAGGTGACCGACCACAGCGATTCGACCTGCGACGGGCCGGTTTCCTCAGCAAATCGTTGGGGTCCAATTGCACGCAGTGGGGTCCATTTGGGGTCCAAAACGCTCCATTTTCGAGCTGGATTTACGTAGGTTGAAAACATCGTGAGTTATGGAGCGGGCGATGGCAAGAGTCGTTGGGCCGCCGTAGCGAGCCAGTAGTCTGATTCGTTGGCGGTCTGGAAACAAATCCTTTTTCCGATTCAGGCATCCATTCGGCCAGAGTAAAGGGAGGTGTTCGGTCGTCAGTTTGTGCCCTTGCCGTTTTTCAGGCCGAAAAATATCCTTATATACATGCGATTTTTCGAACGTTTTGTCGAACAGGTGAGGGAATTGGCCGTGACAGTGTAGGATTCTAACCAATGACGGGGCAGCGTTCTAACCAACTGAACTACGTCCCCCCGCTCTTTAGTCACAGTTAAGAGCCCATATTGTTGTTGGGCGGTAAACAAAGGAAAAACGTAAGTGCTTCTGCCAGAAGATTGAGCCGCAAACGGAGCCAACTCGGGATGTTTCAACATTTCCTCGGATACATCAGGCAGGAAAACCGGCTCTTTCTCGTCCAGTGCTTGCGCTGCCGCGCCAATCCGCGAAATCTTGGTGCCAATTTTGATGGCGGGAGCGTCCACTGCTCGATCAAATTCCAGAAGATGCAAAGTATCTCGACCGCTGTCCAGAAGATCTAGGTCGTTCCATGGAGACGAACGCTGCTGGACAAAACTTCGCGCAGGCTATGAAGGACGGCTTTCACCGTTGGTTGCTCGACCAGCGCAGCGGACACATCGAGCAAGGCCCGATACCTGCTATGGGCGGAGCCTCCATTGTCTTCCGGCATGCGCATCAGACTAGCACCCCAAGCACTGATCTTCCACATCGAGCACTGTCACATGGTCGGTGTCTTTTGCCTGCACTAGCCACAGGAATTGCAGGTCAGGCGATTTTGTGAGCGGCGTTTCAGGCTACCGGCGATGGTTAAAGCGCTGCGGCTAGACATCCGAGGGGATCTCCTATACCGCCTCAGTGTTTCGCGTAGCTTCTTTCTCCCTTGGAACACCCGTGCTTTAACGGTGCTGAGCGAGAGATCCATGCGGCGAGCGGTCTCCCGCGCGGATAATTCATCAAGTTCTCGCAACTCGATGGCCGTCCGCATTCCTGGCCTCAACTCGCCTATCGCAGTGAACAGAATTTGCACTCCCTCTCGCTGCAAGTACTCAGCTTCGGGATCTGGACTTCGATCGGGTATCTCCAGTGCGGGTACAATTTCATCCTCGCTGCTCAAATTGTCGACAGATACCTCTCGCATCGCACGAGCTCTGCGCAACCACATAAGGGCTTCGTTGATGGCAATACGCGTTATCCATGTTGAGAACGAGGATTTCCCTTCGAAACTGTTCAAGTAGATAAATGCTTTTTGGAGAGCCTGCTGGACAACATCTTCAGCGTCTTCTCGAACCCGCGTGTAGCGCAACGCAAGCGCAAGAATTCTCGGCCGATGGCGCCTGACAAGGGTCTCAAATGCCTTCTCATCGCCCCTCTTGGCAGCGGCCACAAGCGTCTCGTCCGTCATTGGATCACGGAAGGCAACGATGCCGGCAATCGTTGGCTGCGAGGCCCGTTTCTCATTCGAAGAACGTGCTGGATTCATAGAGTATCCCCTCTAGCTAAGTGACAGCCACAGGCCATAGCGCACGGAGTCGCCGAAGCTGAATGCCTTGTGATACCGCAGCACGCGATACCACCGGACCCATTTACGAGCGACTGTGACAATCACTGTCATAACGTCTCCCAAGAACCGAAATGTCCTAAAACCAGGCCCTGCGGTTTCGTCATGCTGATGGGCAATGCGGGTGCCAAACTTCGGCCGACGCACGTTGTTGACATCAATGGAAGAGGCGGCACGTTTGTCATGCAGGCGGAACATGCCCTGCCCGCATGCGGGCAAGCAATCGCGGCGGAGTCTCGAAAGGTCGTTTTTTTTCATTGATTTCCTTTGGCGCTCTACTTGCAGTCCCGTTAGTAGCGGTGTTCCGACGAAATGCCGTGACAAAGGAAGACGTGACATGCATTCGAATTCGAGTCGCACGTGGTTGATGCTGGTGACGATCCTGCTATCGCCCTTGCTGGCCCTGGCGGTTCAACAGACGACTGCGCTCCTGATCGACGGGCGGCAGGGACAGACAGAAGTGATTCAGGTGCAGGGGAAGAACTATGTAGAAGTGGACGAATTAGCCCGGATCACAGGCGGATCGCTGCGCTACGCAGGAAGTCAGATCATTCTGACATTGCCAGGCAGCGGCGATGCGTCATCGCAGGCCTTGCAGTCGGCGCCAGCGCCGACAGTCGGTCTTTCTAGGCCTTTCCTCGCCGCGGGAATCGAAACGATGAGGGAAATTCTTGAATGGAACGCTTCGTTAAAGACTGCCATCGAGCGGGACTATCCATTGTCGGGCGACTGGTTTGGTAACTTCAGAAGGCAAATTCAATCGAGCCTGAAGCACACCGAAGCGGCTGCAAGCACGGACATGGACCGAGAGGCGCTTCCGCTCCTTGTGAACGAGTTCAATAATATGGGGGCGTTAACCGATAAATACCTGAAAATCAGCGCGAGCAGGGATTATCTTCCACCCGACTCTCTTAACAACGACCCTTTGGAGCAGAAGCTATTCACATGTTGGCACTCGCTAGAGTCGATGGCGTCATCGAATCAGTTTGTGGATAACGGTTCCTGTCAGTAGGCAAGCAAGGAGACACTCGTTGCGTTTGGCTTGTTATTCATCGCGGTCTCGACTCAGCCACGGGCCAGCCACAGGCCATAGCGCATGGACTCCACGAAGCGGAATCTGTTGCGGTGGCGCAGCACGCGATAGCACGCGTTCCACTTGCGAGTGAAAACGAGAATCATTGACATAACGCCTCCTTAGAAAGCTCAGCTGACGTACTCAGCACGATTGATGTTTAGCTTGCGCATCTTGTTCTGGAGCGTGGTCCGCTTCAGGCCCAGCCGTTCCGCGGCGCCGCCTCTGCCCGAGATCTGGCCAGACCCAGCCTTCAGCGCATCGACGATCACGTTGCGTTCTGCCTGTTCGAATGCGGAGGCTGTCGCAAAGACGCGCGAATGAGACGCGTTCAACTCTGCAATGGGCACTTGCAATTCGTGACCTTTAGTAAAAATGACGCAGCGCTCGATGAAGTTTTCCAGCTCGCGAATATTCCCCGGCCAATCGGCGTTCACCAGAGCCTCCATCGCCTGTTTTGGAACCGACCGAATGCGCTTTTGCATTTGGCGGGAAGCACGCAAAACGAAGTAGTGAACTAGTAGCGGAATATCTTCGCGCCTTTCGCGAAGCGGAGGAATTTCAATCGGAAAGACATTCAACCGGTAAAAAAGGTCTTCACGAAACTGGTTATTGCGGATCAGCATTGACAAATCGCGATGGGTTGCGGCAATCAATCGAACGTCCACGCGAATAGTCCTCGCACTACCCAGACGTTCAAATTCACGCTCCTGCAAAGCGCGCAGCAGCTTTGGCTGCACGTCCAGGCTGATATCTCCAATTTCATCCAGAAAGAGAGTTCCGCGATCGGCCAACTCGAATCGGCCTGCCTTCTGCGTGAGGGCGCCTGTGAACGCACCCCTTTCGTGTCCAAATAGTTCGCTCTCCACGAGGCCAGAAGGTATGGCCGCGCAATTCAGGCGAATGAAACTCCTATCGCGACGCGGACTGAGGTTGTGAATCGCGCGTGCGATGAGTTCTTTCCCAGTGCCGGTTTCACCGTGCAGGAGCACCGTCGCCGCGGTGGGTGCCACAATCCCAAGATAGTCCAAGACCTTGCGCAGACCGGCGCTCTTGCCGACGATGTCCTCAAATTGGTGCTCCGATTCAATTTCCGACTCGAAATAACAGCATTCTTCTTCCAGCACGCCTAGTTCAGCAATGTTCGTTCCTGCGAGGCTCTCAAGGTCGGTAAAAGCAACAGTCGCGCCCATATGTTCCTCCGAGGGTCGTTCGCAAACGGCACTTCTTGGCAAACGTCCATATCTAGTCGCGAAGATAAAGGAATTCTGAACAGTTGGTAATGTTCGAAACAGTTCAGGCAGGTTAGATTTGACCGTTAAGGAGACCGTTAAGCGAACAACCTCTTGGTTGTCTGTGGTTTACCGCATATCATCCACTACCCGTTAAGCCACGTTAAGCGCTACCATAAGGGCCGATGGCGACGGGACAGCATTCTGTAACGGCCCAAAAGCTCAGCACCGAACAAGCTAATTTAGTTCGGAGCGCGCTCGAGTCTGTGATTTCGAGCGATGTGTTCGCTCCAAGCAAGCGTTGCCAGGACTTTCTCAGACTGGTCGTCGAACACGCTTTGGCGGGTGACCTGGACTCTCTGAGCGAGCGAATGATCGGCGCAGAAATGTTTCGTAGGCCGGTCGATTACGATACCTCAAACGACGCGGTCGTCCGGGTACGAGCGACCGAAGTTCGCAAAAGGCTTGCACAGTATTATAGAGAGGCTGCGCAAACTCCAGTTGTCCGTATCGACCTTCAGCCAGGGTCGTATGTGCCCGAGTTCCATTGGTCCTCGCCGGGAAAAGTTGCCGATCAGGTGACAACTCCTGTGCCTTACCAGGCGATTGCTTCGCGATCGCGGCGTACGTTATGGCTGGCTGTTAGTGCGGTCCTAGTTTGCGCCAGCTTGCTTGCCATAATTTGGCTGCAGTCTCGTACTAAAGTTCAGTCGAACAACACATTGCGGCTTTCGCTAGGTTTGCCCAAGGGGGTAAACCTACATCGGAACTGGCATCCGTTCGAACATATCGCGGTCTCACCGGATGGCCAGACGTTGGCCTTTGCAGCCACTGATGCCGCCGGACAGAGCTTTTTGTGGATCAGGGCTTTGAGTTCGCCTGAAGCGCAACGGATTGAGCAGACGGAGGGCGCGCTTTTGCCTTTTTGGTCGCCGGACTCACAATTCATCGGCTTTTGGGCGGGGGCCAAGCTGAAGAAGGTTCAACGGTTGGGTGGAGTCCCTGAGGTGATCTACAGCGTACCGGAAATTGCGCAAGGTGCCTGGGGACTGGACGGCACCATTCTCTTTGCCAGAGCAGTGAATAGTCCTATTCTCCGCATCTCCCCCACTGATGGAACTGTCACCCCTGTGACGTCGCTGCTTCCTGGCGAAGTCAGCCAAATGTGGGTTCAGTTTTTGCCTGACGGCAAGCATTTTATCTATTTGGCTCGCACAAGCCTGACCAGTACCGATCCGGGAGCGAAAATCTACGCTCAGTCCCTCGATGGGGGAGATCCGACATTGCTGTTGGCTACCCAAAGTCGTGCTATAGCGGTGCCTGATTACCTGCTGTTCGCCCAGGACCAGAATCTCTTCGCGCAACGCATGGACTGGAAAGCTGTGCGAAAGGTCGGTGAACCCTTGTTGTTGGCACGCAACGTCGCGGCCTCTCCGGCATATCTCGGCACTTCCGAATTCACGGCCTCCCAAAATGGTGTGCTTATCTATGGCACCGCAACAGGCTCCTCGTTTGATCAATTCAACTGGTACGCCCGAGACGGCGCTGTGATTGGTAGCTTCGAACCGGTGATCGATTTTCAGCAATTCACGCTTTCCCCTGATGGGAAGCACTTGGCACTGAATTCGTTTCACCAGCATGCTACCGGCAGTCTGTGGCTCATAGACCTGACGAGCAATACTACGACTCCTCTGACGACTGATCCCCACGCACAGTCGGACCCCGTTTGGTCTCCAGACTCGCGTTATGTTGCATTCAACCTTCTTCCTAACGGTGGGTCCGATCCGCCGTTCCTAGTACAGAAGATTGAAATCGGAACTCAGCAATCACAGCCGATCTATGGGGACCGTGAAAGGCACTGGGTCGAAGACTGGTCCCCGGACGGTGGCTTCCTGCTGACGCACGACACAAAAACATTTTCGATAATACCTGTCACAGGTAATGGCAAGCCTAAGGCACTCTATTCATCAAGCTCCGTGAAAGATGAATTTCACCTGTCTCCCGACGGGCAGATAATCGCTTACGGGGACAATCGCACGGGCACATGGGAAGTTTTTGTGGCCTCATTTCCGTCGTTTCACGATATCAAACAGGTTTCGTTGGCAGGCGGCGTCCAGCCGCGTTGGCGCGGAGACGGCAAAGAACTCTTCTTCATCGATCCCCAAGGAAAAATGATGTCGGCTACCGTGGAGCGCGTCGCGGCTCCCAAAATAGGAATCCCAAGAAAGCTATTCGACACGGGACTTGTGCCAGACCCTACCGTCAATCAGTATGCGGTCACCGAGGATGGACTTAAGTTTCTGGTGCTAGAACCTCGCAAGGGTTTTCTGGAAACCTATTCCGTGGTCCTTAACTGGCGCGGGACCGTCAACTAGCGCGTTGGAAAAGCGGCGTGCTATATCCACACCAAAGTTAGCGTTCCACTCCCTGTTGGATCGATTGGATTCAGTTCCAACGACTGTTACGGAACGCTCTGCGAAATGTAAAAGGCATCGTTAATTATACGAAGTATACGGTCTGGGGTGCGCGTTCTGGGATTGTTGACGAGCGGGAGAAAGGGAATCGGCCGTGACGGTGTAGGATTCTAACCAACGACAAGGCAGCGTTCTAACCAGCATCGACTAAGCTTTCACTCACAGCGATTTCCCGTAGCAACCAGACAAACCGAATCTGCGTGTTAGTTGATTGCAGGTCGAGAGCAACATTGATTTCAGTTTGATGGAAGTCGGGAAGGCAACGAGAGCGGACAAACAAGATCTTTAGTATCAATCCCCACAGAGCAGCCGATTTTCGATCGGCTGGCTCCCGTCTGACGAAACTTTGCGTGGAAACGGAAGGCGTAGTTCCGCGTGATACTGAAGCTGTAGGCCTGGCATTTACACCTTAAGACATAACCACACTCCGAGCGGAATACAAGTGATCGGAATAGGTGTTTCTACCCTGGCGGTTTTTCGCGCTGCTAGCAGTTAAGCAGCATTATCGACGCCAAAGCCAGTAAGCTCAAGCGCTTGCGAACGGAAGCAGAATCAACTCGCCGTCCTTTGTTTGCCGTGCGATCTATTTCCCTGATGCGCTTCAGGAAAAGTAAGAGCGTCATGGCAGGCGGAAACGCAATAGTCGCCCATCAATGGAGCAGAGGTCGCTTCCGAAGAGGCTGTGCATTCGTGATTGGAAGTACGGTCAGGAACCGCCGAAACTTGGATAGGTTGCAACGCAAGTTTGACGCAAGGGTTTGACGGCGGGAATAAGTCTTTTATTATCAAGGGCCGAGGTAGCTCAGTGGTAGAGCAGCCGATTCGTAATCGAAATTTCCCCCAACGCAGGAAAACGTTCCCTAACTTTGCCTAACGAAATCAATGGGATGGCCGCTTCCGTCTGCTGCGTCCGTTTGTCTGCATTTGCATGGATTTGGGTCCGTTGATGGCAGTTTGATGGCAGTCCAGAATGTCGGCCCGACAGGAATCGCTCACTTGATCCGGCTCATTAGCTTCACATTCTTTTGACCCTTTACGCTTGACGTAACGCGTACTTCCTGGTTGTTTGTGCAACGGTCTTGTAAACCGTTGTGGATGCGTCGGAACCAATGCGGCACCTCGAACGGTCTAGGGAACCGCTGTCCCGAGTGCTGCTCGGGCGGCGGTTTGGAAAACCGCCGCCTCAGTTGGTTGGCCAATGCTTCTTGTAGTAGCGCGCCTGCCTCATGAGCAGGAGTGCCACGGTCCGAGAATTCTGTTGACGCAGAGACTCAATGCAGTTTGCTGGGAAGATTGGACCAGCGGCCGGCGCGACCATTGTTGGGTCATTGCCGTTGACGTCTTCCTGCTCTGTCATCAGAATGAGTGCCCTGGAGTCCTGTAGGCGTGGCGACCAGAATGTCCTTCCTCTCGGGGCCTTCGGGGTACGAGTTGGTGCCCCTCCGGGGAGGTGCGGACTTCACGCTTTACCGCGGCCGACAGCACGGCAACCCATCGCCGGTCCTGGCGATCGCACCTTCCGCAGAACAGCCGTCACCTCAGACTCTCCGGCGGCTCGAGCGCGAATACTCACTCGCAGCCGAACTCGATTCCGCATGGGCGGCCAAGCCTCTGGCGCTCACTCGTCACGAAGGGCGGACATTCCTCATACTGAATGACCCTGGCGGCGAACCGTTGGATGGGATTCTTGAGCGGAACCAAGGGCAACCCCTCGATTTGACCCGCGCCCTGCGCATCGCCATCGGCTTGACGACGGCACTCGGCCAAGTGCATCGGCACGGACTCATACATAAGGACATCAAGCCCGAAAATGTGCTCGTTGACGACGCCGACAGCGTCTGGCTCACCGGCTTCGGAATTGCTTCGCGGCTGCCCCGCGAGCGCCAGCCGCCCGCACCGCCGGAGATTATTTCCGGCACCCTGGCCTACATGGCACCCGAGCAGACCGGCTGCATGAACCGTTCGGTCGATGCCCGCAGCGATTTTTACTCCCTGGGCGCCACCTTGTATCTGATGCTTACCGGCGCACTGCCATTTGCCGCCGCCGACCCCCTGGAGTGGGTCCACTGCCACATTGCACGCCGGCCGACACCACCTCGGGATCGCGCTGCTGTGCCCGAGCCATTGTCTGCGATCGTTATGAAGCTCCTGGCCAAGAACGCCGAGGACCGTTATCAGACCGCTTTAGGCGTTGAGGCCGATCTTCAAAAGTGCTTCGGGGAATGGGAATCAAGAGGGTGCACTGAACCGTTCCAGCTGGGGACACACGATGTCCCAAACCGGCTGCTGATCCCTGAGAAGCTGTACGGTAGGGCGCGCGAGGTGGAAGGCTTGCTCGCCGCTTTCGATCGTATCGTCAAAGGCGGCGCGCCGGAGCTGGTGTTGGTCTCCGGCTATTCTGGCATCGGCAAATCCTCCATCGTCAACGAACTGCACAAGGTGCTTGTTCCACCACGAGGTCTCTTCGCATCAGGCAAGTTCGATCAGTACAAGCGCGACATCCCCTATTCGACACTGGTGCAGGCTTTTCAAGGTCTTGTGCGGCCTCTTCTCGGCAAGAGTGACTCCGAGCTGGCGACCTGGCGCGGCGCCTTCCTGGAGGCGCTAGTCCCCAATGCACGGCTCATAACAGACCTCATCCCTGAGCTGAAGATCATCGTCGGTGACCCGCCGTCGGTTCCGGAGCTTGAGCCCCAACAGGCGCAAAGCCGTTTCCGCCTCGTGCTCTGCCGATTCATCGGTGTATTTGCCCGATCGGAGCATCCGCTGGCGCTCTTCCTCGACGACTTGCAGTGGCTCGACGCGGCGACGCTCGATCTGCTCGAGGATCTCGTGACTCGGTCGGATCTGCAGCACCTCATGCTGATAGGTGCGTATCGGGACAATGAAGTGGATGCCGCTCATCCCTTGATCAGAAAGCTCGATGCGATTCGCCAAGCGGGAGCGCGGGTGGAGGAGATCCGCTTGGTACCGCTCGCCCTTGATGACGTCGGCCAGTTGATCGCCGATACGCTTCGCTGCGATCCGGCCCATGTCGCGCCGCTGGCACAGTTGGTGCATGGGAAGACCGCCGGCAATCCGTTCTTCGTGATTCAGTTTCTTTACTCGCTCGCAGAAGAGGGCTTGCTTCGCTTCGCTTACGACGCGGCGTGCTGGTCCTGGGATCTCGATCGCGTTCACACCAAGGGTTACACCGATAATGTGGTGGACCTTCTGGTTGGCAAGGTGACGCGGTTGCCGGTCAAAACGCAGCAGGCGTTGCAGCAACTCGCCTGCCTCGGCAACGTCGCCACGATCGCGATGCTTTCCACTGTTCTCGAGGCCCCGGAGGAGCAGGTGCATGCGGAGCTTTGGCCGACGGTCCTTCAGGAACTGGTTGAGCACCTGGAAGACTATTACAGATTTATGCACGACCGGGTGCAGGAAGCAGCCTACTCGCTGATCCCGGAAGCATTACGCGCTGAGGTCCATCTGCGGATCGGCCGCCTGCTCGCGGCGCAGACGCCGCCGGAAAAGCGGGAGGGAGCGGTCTTCGACATCGTCGGTCACCTTAACCGCGGCGCCGCGCTGATCACTCAACGAGACGAGCGAGACCGACTCGCCGAGCTCAACCTGATCGCGGGCAAGCGCGCCAAGGGGTCCACCGCCTACGCCTCGGCACTCACCTACCTGATCGCCGGAGCGGCGCAGTTGGCCGAGGACAGCTGGGAACGCCGCCGCGAGCTCCTCTTTGCGTTGGAGCTGGAACGGGCGGAATGTGAGTTTTTGACCGGCCAGTTAAGGGCCGCAGAGGAGCGGCTCGCTCCGCTGTCAAATCGCGCCACGACAGGGGTTGAAAAAGCCATCGTCGCGTGCTTGCAAATGGATGTCTTCACGACCCTAGACCAGAGCGGCTACGCCATCGCGGTCGGTCTGGACTATCTCCGGCAGCTGGGCATCGACTGGTCGCCGCACCCGACGGAAGAGGAAGTGCGACGTGAATACGAGCGCATCCGGTCACTGCTTGGGGGCCGGACCATCCAAGATCTCATCGATTTGCCGCTCATGAAGGACCCGGCAACCCTCGCAACCGTCGATGTTCTCAGTAAGCTCTTATCGCCGGCGGTGTTTACGGATACGAACTTGGCTTCTCTGACGATGTGCAAGGCGGTCAGTCTCAGCCTCGAGCGTGGCAACTGCGATGCTTCATGTTTCGCCTATGTCCAGCTCTGCACTATCGCCGGACCGCGTTTCGGCGACTACCAGGCCGGAGTTCAATTCGGCCGGCTCGGCTTCGAACTCGTTGAACGACGCGGGCTGAGGCGTTTCGAGGCCAACACCTATCTTGCCTGGTCGCTTTACGCCCCCGCACCTGTTTCGTCCAGGGCTCGACGGGATCTGCTGAGCCGCGCGTTCGAGGCGGCGAACCGGATCGGAGACCTCCCGTGTGGAGCCTACACGTGCGGTTATCTCAACTCGGCCCTGCTCTTCGCCGGCGAGCCACTGCCCGAGGTGCAAGGCGAAGCCGAACATGGCCTCGCGTTCGCCGAGAAGGCGCGATTCGGCCTTGTCATTGACTTCATCACCACGCAAATCGCGCTGATTCGGATGCTCCGTGGCTTGACGCCGAAGTTCGGGTACTTTGACGACGAGCGGTTCGATGAGCTTCGCATCGAATACCATTTGTCCAGCAACCCGGCGTTGGCAATCGCTGCATGTTGGTACTGGATCCGGAAGTTGCAGGCGCGCTATATCGCTGGCGACTATGTGCCGGCAATGGACGCGGCATCGAAAGCGCAACCGCTGCTCTGGACCTCAGTCTCGCTCTTTGAGGGAGCCGAATATCATTTTTACGGCGCGCTGGCCCGAGCCGCCTGCTATTGGGATTCTGCACTGGCCGACGAGCGGGAACAACACCTCGACGCTCTAGCTGCGCATCATAGGCAACTGCAAATCTGGGCAGAGAGCTGTCCGGAGAACTTCGAGAACCGCGCCGCCCTGGTCGGGGCAGAGATTGCCCGCGTCGAAGGTCGAGCTCTCGATGCCATGGAGCTTTACGAACAAGCCATCCACTCGGCCCGCGCGAACGGCTTTGTCCACAACGAGGCGCTCGCCAATGAGCTCGCCGCGCGCTTCTACGCGGCACGGGGTTTCGGGAAGATCGCGCAGGGGTATATGCAGGGCGCACGGTACGGCTACCTTCGCTGGGGAGCCGACGGGAAGGTGCGGCAACTCGACGAACACTACCCGCATCTCCAGCAAGAACGGGATTCTATCTCTTCCACGGCCACAATCGGCACGCCGGTCGCGCAGTTGAATGTCGAGACCGTAGTCAAGGCCTCACAGGCACTGTCGAGCGAAATTGTCCTGCCAAAGTTAATCGAGACGCTCATGCGGCTCACGGTTGAGCATGCAGGAGCCGAGCGAAGTCTCCTCATCCTTCTCCGAGGCGATGAGCCACAGATCGAGGCGGAGGTTACCACAGGTCACGAAAGGGTCGCGGTCACAGTTCGGCGGACGGCCGTCACCCCATCCGATCTCCCGCAATCCGCACTTCACTATGTGATTCGGACTCAGGAGCGCGTGTTGCTCGAGGATGCTTTGGTCGGGAACTTGTATTCGGAGGACGAGTACGTACGGCAGAGGCGCCCCAGATCTGTCCTATGCGTGCCTATCGTCAAGCAGACGAAGCTTGTCGGCGCACTCTATCTGGAGAACACTTTGACGCCACGCGTCTTCACGACGGACCGAGTAACAGTGCTGGAGTTGCTGGCTTCGCAAGCCGCAATTTCGCTGGAGAACGCCAGCCTCTATTCAGATCTGCAACGCGGCGAAGCTTTCCTCACTGAAGGGCAGAGCATAAGCCACACTGGCAGCTTCGGCTGGAGTGTTGCCAGCGGAGAAATCTATTGGTCGGCGGAAAGCTACAATATCTTTGAACTCGATCGAGCGGTAAAGCCTACGCTGGAGATGATACTGCAGCGGATTCATCCCTACGACAGAGAGGTCGTGCAGCAAACCCTCGATCGGGTGATCGAGACAAAAGCCGATTTTGATCTTGAGCATCGTTTGCTGATGCCGGACGGTTCAGTCAAACATCTTCACGTTTTAGCTCGCGCGTTAACGACGTCTTCTGGGAACCTTGAATTCGTAGGGGCCGTGACGAACGTCACAGTAGCAAAGCAGGCGGAAGAGAAAATTCGGGAACAGGAAGTGGAGCTCCGTCAGATTCTGGACGCCGCACCCCAATTTTTGTTTGTGCTAGGGAGCGACGGAAGCCGTCTGTATGCCAACCAATCCGTCCTCGATTTCCGCGGTCTTACGGTTGAAGAGTGGCAGAAGCTTGCTTTTCGTGAGCGCTTTCATCCGGACGATGCGGAACGCATGGCTCGCCAAAGGGAGCAAGCACTTTCAAGCGGGTCTCCGCTTGAGACCGAAGCACGAATGCTTAGACATGACGGCAAGTATCGTTGGTTCCTCTTCCGTTACAAGCCGCTGAAGGATCAGCTGGGACGCATTACGCGTTGGGTTGTCCCGGCGATTGACATTGACGATCGCAAACGATCGGAAGAGAGATTGCAGCGTGAGAACGTTGCGCTGCGCGAAGAAATCGACAAAGCATCGATGTTCGAGAGAATTATTGGAACTTCTCCGGCTCTCCAAACGGTGCTTTCCCGCGTGTCCAAAGTCGCTGCAACGGATTCCAGCGTTTTAATTACAGGCGAAACGGGGACCGGCAAGGAACTTGTTGCCAGGGCCATTCACCGGCGCTCCAAGCGCTCCTCAGGTCCCTTTATCAGTATGAACTGCGCTGCCATCCCCCGCGACTTGATCCCCTCAGAATTGTTTGGCCATGAGAAGGGAGCCTTTACGGGTGCAACCCAGCAACGTTTGGGCCGCTTTGAGTTGGCTGATGGGGGCACGATCTTCCTCGATGAGGTCGGAGAAATTCCCGCCGAGACCCAGATCGCACTGTTGCGCGTTCTGCAGGAAAACGAATTTGAACGTGTCGGTGGAGTTCGATCCATCCGTACTGACGTTCGAGTTGTTGCTGCCACGAACCGCGACTTGCAGACTGCCATAGCAACGGGCACGTTTCGAAGCGACCTGTTCTATCGGCTTAACGTTTTTCCCATCGAGGTTCCTCCTCTGCGGGAACGAAGAGAAGACATTCCACTGCTGGTTGAGTACTTCATTGATCGTTACGCAAGGAAAGCGGGAAAGAGTTTTCGGGCGGTAAACAGAAAGACACTCGATCTGCTCCAGGCATACAGCTGGGCGGGTAATATTCGCGAGCTACAGAACGTCATAGAGCGATCTGTGATCGTCTGCGACACGGAGGAGTTCTCGGTGGATGAGAGTTGGCTTTCGCGATCGCCGCTTGGAACCGAAACAAAAAGCCAAATGGACCTGTCTCGAAGACTTGCCACCCAGGAGAAAGAAATGATCGAGGCCGCTCTTCGCGAAAGCGGAGGACGGGTGTCCGGACAATCCGGAGCCGCTGCCAAACTCGGTATTCCAGGACCCACGCTGGAGTCCAAGATTAGGTCACTAAAGATAGACAAGTATCGTTTCAAACCCGCGGTGTCCTCGCCTGGTCGCATTAAGTAATATCCCGCTCATAAGCAAGGAACGATTGCTCGTTGAATTTCATAAATTTGTGATAACTCACAATAGACCCTCGATTTAAAGGTCATGTTTTCAGTAAATTATGATGGGCTTCCAATTGCCTCTGTAGATAGCGTCCGTGCTAAAAGCTGGGCAGCTGAGAAATACTTTAAAGTGGGGCAGATGCTGAAGATCCGAAGAGCAGCGAATGGAGAAGTTGTCTTTACGGTGAGCGGTTGCATGGACGCCGAAAACATAGGTGAGATGAAATCATTATTTCAATCCGAAGAGAAGGGTCGACGTCTAGTCTTGGATTTACGAGACCTGACGCTCGTGGATCAAGCGGCCGTCAGTTTTCTTAAGCGCTGCGAAGCGGATAGCATCCAGCTGAAGAATTGCCCAGCATACATCCGCGAGTGGATCGCGAGAGAACGACGTGGAAGTTAGCCCGAGCACCAGCCGACCCGCAGTCGATCAAAAATGCCAGCCACGCTGTAGGAATCGCAAGTGAGCGCCACATGAAAGTAGAAGGGCAGCACCAAACCAGGGCGGAACTTGAGGAAGCCTTAGGAGAAATCAAGACTCTTGAGGACCAACTCTATCAGGAGAATCTTGTACTCAAAGAAGAGGCCGATCGACCTTCTATGTTTGAGGAAATTGTTGGCTCCTCAGAGCCACTAAGACGAGTTCTGGTACAAGTCGCAAAGGTCGCTCCAACGGATTCCACAGTTTTGATTTTGGGAGAGACTGGAACAGGTAAAGAGCTGGTCTCGCGTGCGATTCACAAGAGATCGCATCGCTCGGAGCGGCCGTTCATTCGGGTCAACTGCGCAGCGATTCCGCAATCTCTTGTCAATGCCGAACTATTCGGACATGAAAAGGGGGCCTTTACCGGAGCAACGCAGCGGCGCTTCGGGCGATTTGAGGCCGCGGACGGGGGAACGCTCTTCCTAGATGAGGTAGGCGAGCTGCCAACGGAAACGCAAATCGCTCTACTCCGGGTTCTGCAAGAAAGAGAGTTTGAACGTGTTGGCGGCAATCAAACGATCTCGGTAAATGTGCGGCTCATCGCAGCCACGAATCGCGACCTCACAGCGGCCGCAGCTGCCGGTACATTCCGTCGCGATCTTTTTTACAGGCTCAACGTATTTCCGGTTGTGCTGCCACCATTGCGTGACCGAACTGACGATATCGCTTTGCTTGTCGAGTACTTGATCGATCGCTACGGAAAGAAAACCGGAAAATGGTTCAGCAGCATAAAGAAGACAACACTTGAAGTGTTTCAGGCGTACGACTGGCCTGGCAATATCCGCGAATTGCAGAACGTCGTTGAGCGTGCGGCCATTTTGTGTGAGGGGGATATCTTTTCGATCGACGAGACATGGCTAAAGCGGGAAATCCCGCAAGGGTCCGGCCCGGCTGTTCCACTTGTTATGACAATTGCTGACAGAGAGCGTGAGATTATCGAGGCGGCTCTTGCAAAGAGCGGCGGACGGGTTGCCGGCCCCAAGGGAGCAGCCGCAAAGCTGGGAATTCCGCGCCAGACACTTGATTCGAAGATTGCAAGCCTGAGCATCGACAAACGGCGTTTCCAAACTTTAACTCGCTACACTCAGTTACTCAGAGCCTCGAGTTTCGTGCCTTCGAGCACTGACGAAGCACCATAGCGTATATGACGGGAGCCTGCTACAAGCGATACACCTGCTCGCCATCTCTTTGAGTCTCCGCGCGATGCTGCTTGTGAAGGTTGTCGGGATCATGCCCCAAACATTCCTGTAGTTTCGCGCTGCGCGCGATCTTCTTTAGTGATAATTCGAGTTCCATCATTTTGACGCGCGCGTAGACTCGTTTTGATCTGCACCACAGGCTAAGCCTGCTCCTTCGCGTTCTGATTGGTTCCCTCCGAAATTTCGGCACTTCAGAATTTTCGGCACGCTCTTCCGCAGCAAGTGCAGTGAATTCAGCGCCATCGCATTGGTCACTCGATTGCATTTGTATCGGGCGGTTGTCAATAGTTTGAGGAGTAGTTATGGCAGTACACAAATCGCGCAGGTCGATTCTTTCGTTGAAGAGCTGGCTGTTCACGCCCGCGACGAAAGCCGATCGGTTTGGCCGCGCGGCTGAGGTACATGCCGACGCACTCATCATCGATCTCGAAGATGCCGTCGCCCTCTCGGACAAGCAGAAGGCTCGCACTGCCGCTCTTCAATACCTTGAGCAGCCCGCCGGAAGTAGGTTGCCCGGCGCGCTCCGGATCAATGCGCCCGTAACTCGGACTGGAATCGAAGATTTGCACTCGCTTCTCGAGTCTTCAGCTGCACCGGACTACATAATTCTGCCGAAGTGCGATTCCCCTGCGTTCACCAGAATGGTGCGGGTGCTGCTCGACCAGGCTGCGAAAAAGACAGAGATTATCGCCCTCATCGAATCGGCAAAAGGAGTCGAGGCTCTACCGGACATCGTGAAGAGCGACGTCAAACCGGTTGGCCTGCTTTTTGGAGCGGCGGACATGGCAGCAGATCTTGGCGCGAAGACGACGTGGGAAACGTTGTTTTTCGTCCGATCGCGCATCCTCCAGGTCGCTGCGTCGGCAGGTGTCGTTGTCGTGGATTCTCCCTTTTTTGACATCGCTGACTTGGAAGGGCTGAAGAGGGAAACCAAGGCCGCAGAGGATTTAGGATTTCACGGCAAGGCTGCAATCCATCCAAAGCAAATCTCCATCATTAATGAGGTTTTTACTCCCTCTGCAGAAGAGGTCGCGAGAGCGCGTCAGATCTTGACGGTGAATCAGCAAGGAGTGGGATCTGTCGATCATCAAATGGTGGATGAAGCGGTTGCGCGCAAGGCTAGGCTCGTTCTCGAAAGGGCGGGTATTTCTACTACAGATTTAGTTACTCAGTAGAAGGTGAAGCGCAATGGCGAAGAAAGGAAGTCGAATGGAGCGGACAAAGGGAGAAGTTATGGAAAAGACACTTTCGGCATATCGGCAATTAAGCCCAAAACGTTACCGAGAAACATCTGGTCTCTATTACGAGGATTTTGAAATCGGCGACACATTCGAGCACCGTCCGGGCCGGACCATTCTCGACGTAGATAACACCTGGTTCACGCTGTTAACCATGAACACTCAAGAACTCCATTTCGACGCTACCTATGCGGCCAAGACGGAGTGGAAGAAACCCCTCGTGGATTCGACCTTCACGGTTGCCCTACTGACTGGCATGAGCGTGCGCACGGTGAGCGCAAAGGTTGTTGCCAACCTAGGCTGGGACAAAGTGAAAGCGACGCATCCCGTGTTCACGGGCGACACGCTTTACGCAGAATCAACCATCCTGTTCAAACGCGAATCGAAGAGCCGACCCACGCAGGGAATCGTGACGGTCTCCACTCGAGGTGTGAATCAGGATGGGGTGGAGGTGATGAGCTTCGAGCGCACCATGCTGATCTACAAACGAGGCCACTCGCCAGAGGCTGCTGCGAACTACTAATCGGATCCGCATTGCGTTGATCGGAGAAATCATGGCTTACAAAAGTCAACATAAAGCAACGCTTACCGACAGCCACGCTCCTATCGAGAAGGTCGGTAGCAACAGCACACATCTAGAGGTCAAGAGGTTGCGTTCAAAATACGCAGTTCTCCTGGCGGCAGCTATTGTTTTCCTCGCAGCAAGTGCACGGGGACAAGAAACCAATGGACCTCAAGGTCCCGAGGTCGCCACCGGGTCCGGCGCGGCGAGTGACACGAACGCGGCGAATAACCCGGTTAATCCACAGCTCACGATTGATCTGCAGAATTACGTCATGCCTTCCCCGGGAGGATATCCAGGCAGCGTTGGTGATCAGGGGCTGTTCCGGGTGTCGGTCCCGATGGACTTGTTCGGTCTTCATCAATTCGTACGCACAATCCTGCCGATTAACACGCCCGTGAGTACACCAGGCGGACCGACCGCTGGAGTTGGAGATCTGACGGTCTACGACTTGGTGCTTTCCAAAGTGCATGGAATCACGATCGGAGTCGGGCCGCTTATTGCGGCGCCAACGGCGAGAAGTGAAGCCTACGGTTCTGGGAAATGGCAGGCCGGCGCTGCGGGAATTGTGCTCAAGCCCTTCAATTGGGGATTGTTGGGCGTACTCATCAACTACCAGCACTCTTTCTCCGGGAACAGTTCAAGCCCTGTCGGCCAGGTAACAACCGCACAACCAATTGCCCATTACAACTTCCATCATGGCTTCTACCTGCGGTCTACGGGAGTGTGGACATTCAATAGTTTTACTCACGTCCAGTACATCCCTCTTGGATTCGGAGCCGGCAAAGTATGGAAGCGTTCAAATGGCGACATAGTGAATTTCTACATCGAGCCGCAATACTGCGTATACCACAGCGGTGTTGCGTCGCCTAAATGGCAGATCTTCGCCGGCGCCACGTTCAAGTTTCCGTTGGGAAAACGATAAGAAAAGAGACGCGCTATCTCGTTGAACGGAGAAATGATGTCTTACGAACGCCAATACAAGGCAAAGCTTGCCGACAGCCACAGCGCCGCCGAGCAGGTCGCCAGCAACAGCATCGTGGCCATAGGCCAGGCAGTTTGCCAGCCACCAGCACTGATGGAAGCACTTGCGGCTCGGGCGGAGGCTGGCTCCGTCGATAACGTGAAGGTGTACTACATGCACGCGGAAGAGAACATGAAGAAGTCTCTCCTGCGCTACGAGTTGATGGGCCGAATCAAGCCCTATTGCATGTTCCTGCAGGAGGCCGAACGAGGTCTTATCAGGCAGGGACAAGAGGATGGGGATCGTAAGGTCGTGTACTACGTGCCCAACTCGTTCAGCCAGTCGGTCCGCTTCTTCACAGAGCACATTCCTGTCGACACGTTTCTGGTCACCGTGTCGCCCATGGATCGAAACGGGTATTTCACCTTCGGAACCAATAACGATTACACCAGTACAGCGGCGCGCACGGCCAAGCGGCTGATCGTGGAAGTCAACCGGCATATGCCGCGCGTCTTCGGCAGTTCTGCACTGCATATCTCGGAAGTGGATGCCATTGTGGAAAACGATGCTTCGCTACTGACTCTGACTGAGCGACCGATTCAGGAGCATGAGCGAAAGCTCGGGCAGCGTATCGCTGAACTTATTCCTGAACATGCCTGCCTCCAAATCGGCGTCGGTGGAGTCCCCAGCGGAGTCTGCGAAGCACTAGTGGACCGCAAGGATCTGGGCATTCATACCGAAGTGCTCAACCCAGCCCTGGCACAACTGATTCAGAAAGGGGTGGTCACCAATCGATGGAAGAAGATCAACCCAGGAAAGTCCGTCTTCACCTTCGCCATGGGAGATGAAGCCTTCTACGACTTCCTGCATGACAACATCGCGATCGAAAGCCACCCCGTAAATTACGTGAACGACCCCGCCGTGATCGCCCAGAACGACAACGTGGTATCGGTCAATTCAACGATTGAAATGGACCTGACGGGAGCCTGCAACTCGGAATACGTGAGGGGCCATCAGTTCACATCCACCGGCGGACAACTCGATTTCGTCAGAGGAGCCTATGCCTCCCAGGGAGGAATGTCCTTCATCGCCTTCCAGTCTGCGATCAAGGACGGCAAGATCAGCAAGATTGTCCCTCGGCTGTCCGGCCCTGTCACGACACCTCGCACGGATGTTCATTACGTAGTTACCGAAAACGGCGTTGCCAACCTGAAGGGGCTCTCCTCTACGGAGAGGGCGCAAGCTTTGATCGCGTTGGCGCACACAGACTTTCAAGAGGGGCTCACAGCAGCTGCTAAGGAGATGCACCTTTTATGAGTCTGAGAAATTTGGCCAAGGCAGAGAGTATGAACGACCGATACGCGTATCCAAACACATCGACTATCGATTCCGATGTCCATAGCGAAATGTTTAACACGATTGCCATGCGACACGGAGAAATGAATGCGATCTCCGCATCGCTCACTCCCCCAGCCAAAGAGCATCTCCGGATAGGAAGAGGAGAGTGAAACGGCCATGCTAAACATTATTCTAAGCGCACTTCTACCAATGGTTGTCACCTTCTTGCTCGGTTTCGTGGCGGCCTGGCGACACGATTTTGGGTCAAAGGATGCGCCAACCCTGAATCGGATGGTCCTGGTCTACGCCGTCCCGTTGGCGCTTTTTGCCGGAACCGTTACAACTTCGCGGGCGGCGCTCGGTCAGGACATTCCGCTCGTGATCGCCTTGTGCGTCGCCATAATTGGCCTCTACGGTGTGGTGTTTCTGTTCTCCCATTTCGTGCTCCGCATGCAAGTAGGCATGAGCGCGCTAGCCGCGCTGACGGCTTCCGCACCAGCAGTGCCTTTCGTAGGTCCAGCCGTCCTCGGCGAGCTGTTTGGAGGGCTCAGCGCCATTCCGATCGCGATAGCCAGTCTCGTCATCAACCTCACAGTCGTGCCAGTCACGATTCTGCTTCTCGCATTGGGTTCGACGGCGAAAGACCAACAGGAAAACACTCCCATCGCGCAGGACGGCCCGCATTCGCCATCATCCGCCAAGTCTTACGCCTCGGTTTTCGCTGCCAAACTCGCCGAAACTCTCAAAGAACCAATCGTTTGGGCACCCGTTCTCGCTTTCATTATCGTGCTGAGTGGGTTCCACTTTCCTCAACTCATCGTCCACGCGTTTTCGCTGTTAGGACAAGCATCCGGGGGCGTCGCCCTGTTTGCCTGCGGGATTGTGCTTGCATCCGGCAAAATCAAAGTCAACCGGTACATCTTGTTATTCGTATTCCTGAAAAACATCATGCAACCGGCCCTGGTCCTGGGTGGTTTGCGATGGATCGGCTATGGGAATCCCATTGTCAGCGAGGCGGTGCTGACGACGGCGATTCCAGCCATGCCGATTGTAATCATGATTGCTATGCAGTATCGCATCGCACAGGAGGAGGCGGCTTCCGCCGTGTTCCTCAGCGTGATGTGCTCGATCGTTACGATGGGGGCTTTCATCGCTTTAACGCACTAACAAAATAAATTCACTAATGAGAAATGGAGAATTGAAATGACGACTCAAGTTGAAGCTCTCGCAAAGTATGCCGCCCGCGCTTCTTTCGCCGACCTTTCGGCCGAATCACGCAGGCAGTTGCCAATCCACATACTGGACTCCCTGGGCTGCTGCATTGCGGCTCTGGGCGCCGGCCCTGTCCAGGCCTGCCGCGAACAGGTCGCGGAGTTCGGCGGTACCGGCCCCAGCGCGCTGATCGGCGGCGGACAAGCAAACCCGATCTACGCGGCCTTCTGGCACACCGCACTCGTCCGCTACGTCGATTTCATGGACAACTTCCTTGCGCCGACGGAAACCTGCCACACGGCAGACAATTTCGGTGTGGCCCTGACGATCGCCGACTACGTGGGAGCCAGTGGCCGCGACCTTATGCTTGCTGTGGCACTCGGCTACACGGTGCAGTCACGGTTTGTTGATCAGGCCAACTTCATGAGCAGCGGCTTCGACCACACGTCGCAACTGGCCTTCTCGCACAACGCGGCCGCTGGGCGGCTGCTCGGCCTTAGCGAGCAGCAGATTGGTCACGCCATGGCAATGGCCGCGGTCAGCGATGCGTCCTTCGCCGTCGTTCGGGCAAAGCCACTGTCGCAGTGGAAGGGTCTCGCGTCGGCACAGTCGGCGCTCGGTGCCATGAACACTTTGTTCCTAGCTCGTCGCGGAGTGCAGGGGCCGCTGCAAGTGATCGAAGGCCCGTTGGGTATTGATCACCTCCTGAGGATGAAGATCAACATCGACTGGGACAAACAGGGGTACGAAGGCGTCGTGGAGAGCACCATCAAAAAGTACAACTCCATGATCCACACGCAGTCCGCAGTCCATTGCATGGTCGAACTCGCCAGGCAGAACAAAATCGCTCCCGACAAGGTCGTCTCGATTGAAGCAGAAGTGTTCCAACTCGCCTTTGACTTTGCCGGCGGCGGACTCTACGGCACGGACAAAGTCATCCGTATCAAGGAACAGGCAGATCACAGCCTGCCGTACCTGCTTGCGGTGGCCCTGCTTGATGGCGACGTGATGCCGGCGCAATTCAAACCAGAACGCATCATCAAGCCGGACGTGCAGGGCTTGCTGAAGAAGGTTTCGGTCCGGCCGAACCATGAATACACCGAGGAATATCCCAAGAAGATGCCGGCCAAAATCAGCGTGCGGCTGCAGGACGGAAGCGTGGTCGAACACGAGGTCCAGGACTACCCTGGCCTCGCTTCCCATCCGTTCACATGGGAGGACGCGATCCATAAGTTCGACGCACTCGTGGCCGGTCGCGTCGACGAGGGGCTATCCGCCGAGATCAAGAATGCCGCACGTTCGGTGGAAAACATCCAGGTCAGGGACCTCATGAAGCTGCTCGGCTCCGTCAAGACGGGCCAGGAGACGGCATCGTCATCGAAAGCCGCCTAAGAAACTACAGAAGCCAGATCACGAAATACAGAGCACAAAAAGAAAAGGAGAGTTTCAAATGGCAATTACAGCTGAAAGTGTTCGCGAAATCTTTAAGGGACTTGAGAACGGCGACGGCGCTGCGTTCTTCGAACGGGTGGCTGACGACGTGGACTGGACAGTGATGGGAACCCATCCCCTGGCCGGCCATTACCCAAGCAAGAAAGCCTTTGTCGAAGGTACCTTCGCCAAGTTGAGCCAGGTTCTCCCGAAGGGCGCGCAGCTCCACGTGGAGGATTTGATCGTAAAGGGTGACGAGGCGGTAGTCGAACTTCATTCTCTGGCGACGGCCAAGAACGGCATGCGCTTCGACAACCGCTACTGCTGGGTGGTGTATTTCCGAAACAACGTGATCGTTCGCGTTCGGGCCTACCTCGATTCGGCCATGGTCGCCCGCTTGTTCGACGAGAACCCGATTGGAAGTGCCTGAGTCTTCGGATTCAGCCTCTTTCCGACACCGTGAAGCGAGACACAGCAACAATCCTCGAGTGAATCGCTTCACGGGTTACAGGCGCGAGAATGAAAACGGGGTGACGCCATGACGAAAAACATTGCGGAACTGATGGTGGAAGTCCTTGCAGGTGCCGCCGTGGAAAGAGTTTACGGGTTATGCGGCGATTCACTCAACGGATTTACCGACGCAATTCGCAGGCAGGAACAGATTCGGTGGATTCACGTGCGGCATGAAGAGACGGCAGCGTTTGCCGCCGGCGCAGAAGCACACCTCACAGGGAAGCTGTCCGTCTGCGCAGGGAGCTGTGGTCCAGGGAACTTGCACTTGATCAATGGTCTCTACGATTGTCATCGCAGCCGCGTTCCGGTCCTCGCCATTGCTGCGCAGATCCCCAGCGCTGAAATCGGCAGCAGATATTTTCAAGAAACTCATCCAGAACATCTTTTCGCACAATGCAGCCATTATTGCGAATTGGTGTCGCATCCCGAGCAAATGCCGCGTGTCCTGGAATTGGCAATGCAGACCGCGGTGTCTCGCCGGGGCGTTGCCGTAGTGTCGATTCCTGGAGATATCGCTCTGCAGACCGCAACGGCGGCCTCGCCACGCCTGCGCTTCCCGCCTCCGAATCCCAAAGTGTGCCCCTCGGACGAAGAGCTCGACACGCTGGCCAGAATTCTCGATCCATCAAAGAAAATCACCATTTTAGGCGGAGCTGGGTGCGCGGGCGCACATCGGGAGCTAATTGCACTCGCTTCGAGATTGAACTCCCCGATCGTACATGCGATGCGCGGAAAGGAGTTCATCGAGTACAACAACCCGTTCGACGTGGGAATGACGGGGCTGTTGGGATTTTCGTCCGGATATTACGCGATGATGAACTGCGATCTCCTGCTGATGATTGGAACCGATTTCCCTTATCAACAGTTTTTCCCGCGCGACGCCACGATTGTCCAGATTGATATTCGCGGCGAACAGCTCGGCCGCCGTACGAAGTTGGATTACGGATTTGTCGGAGACATCAAAACAACGCTCGAAGCGCTGTTGCCAAGAGTTCGGCAGAACGGCGAGGGAACCCATCTGAAGGCTTCCCTCGAGCATTACCACAAAGCACGCAGAGGGCTTGATGAGCTTGCGGCGCCGGGATCGAGAGGAAAACAGATCCATCCTCAACACGTCGTGAGGACGCTCGATGAGCTTGCGGCCGATGACGCACTTTTCTCGTGCGACGTAGGCACGCCCACGATCTGGGCCGCGCGGTATTTGACGATGAATGGAAAGCGACGGTTGCTGGGCTCTTTTAACCATGGATCAATGGCAAACGCCTTACCGCAGGCCATCGGTGCGCAGGTTAGTCATCCTGGCCGGCAAGTCTTGGCGCTGTCTGGTGACGGAGGGCTTGCCATGCTCATGGGCGATCTGCTTTCACTGCGTCAATTGAAAGCTCCCGTCAAGGTTGTGGTCTTCAAGAACAACTCGCTGGCCTTTGTGGAGCTTGAAATGAAGGCAGCGGGCTTAGTCGACTTTGGAACGGATCTCGAGAACCCAAGCTTCGCAAAAATGGCCGAGGCGGCTGGCCTCCTGGGTTTGACAGCCAAAACTCCCGATCAGGTTCGGCCGATGATCGCCGCAGTCCTGGGGCATGACGGACCCGCTCTGCTTGAAGTTCCCATAAGCCGTCAGGAACTCTCGATGCCCCCGAACATAACAGTTGAGCAGGCAAAGGGTTTTGGCCTGTTTGCGCTGAGAGCGGTTCTCAGCGGGCGTGGCGACGAATTGCTCGATCTCGCCGAAACAAATCTCCGGCGCTGAGCAAGATGGACGTCGGATGCCAAATTTCGCAAAGGTACCGGATGCAACCCGATGCTAGCGACACTCTTTCGACTACTCATGGGGAGAATTCGGGCGCGTACGGCAATCTTGACCGTTCTTTTGCTGTGTGGAAGCCGTGCCTTTGCTCAGGGCGCGCCTGTTTCGCCCGATCACCCGTGGCACGGCGTCGGCCAACAGAGAATCGAAGCGGATGCGAAGAATTTTCGTGAGTCCAGGTTTAACACAGATCCGGCCAAGACCTACTCGTTGGGAGAGTTAATCGACGTGGCGGAAACGCACAATCCCGAGACACATTTCGCCTGGGAACGCGCCCGTGCGCAAGCAGCGGCCTTGGGCGTCGCGCGCAGCGAATTGTTTCCCACCCTGGCAGCTGCTGCACTTTCCGGGACCAACCGGCAAGAGACCTATCTCGGAACCCGTTACTTCCGCCAAACCTTTCAGGACTTTCAGGTGGCGTTAGACCTCAACTACACGGTCTTTGACTTTGGTGCGCGGGCAGGCCGAATTGCTGCGGCCAGAGCAAACGTGCTGGCAGCCAACTTCGTGTTTAATGACACACACCGCAGAGTCATTTACAAGGTCGAGCAAGCCTACTATCAGCTCCTAAATGCGTCAGGTCAGGAGGACGCCGCCCGAGCCAGTCTGTCTAATGCCCAGGCCGTGCAGCAATCTGTGGAGGAGCGATTGAACAATGGACTGGCGACTCTCCCCGATGTACTGGAAGCCCGAAGCGCAACCGCACAGGCAGAATACGAACTGCAAGCCGTGCTAGGTTCGGAAGAGATTGCGCAAGGAAATTTGGCAACCGCGCTCGGAACCTCTCCAACGGCGACGATTCACGTGAAAACTCTCATGGAGCTGCCGACTCCCGACTCGATTGGCGACTCGGTGGACCTGGCCATCAATCGGGCACTGGGACAACGTCCCGACCTCATGCGGCTGGTGGCCGAGATACGATCGTCGAACGCTAGGGTGAAGGAGGCGCGCGCGGCCTACTATCCTTCCCTGAGTGTTAATGTCAGCCCGGTTGCGCAGTCCCTGTATGGGTTGCAGCAAACCCTACCCTGGGGACACACAGCCGGCCTCACGGGCGGATTGAGCTTAAGTCTGAACTGGACGGTGTTTGATGGAGGTGCTCGAAAAAACAATGTTGTGCAAGCTGAAGCGAACGTCCGCTCGGCAGAAGCTCAAGTCAACGCCGCGCGCGATGAGATTGCCAACCAAGTCTGGGCAGCTTACTCAAACCTGAACACCGCTTTTCGCCAGCGCCAGGCAGCGACCGCGCTACTGGACGCCGCCAGCCAGTCCTACAATTCCGCTCTTGAATCCTATAACTACGGTCTGCGCAACTTTTTGGATGTCACGGCGGCCCAGCGGACACTTGCACAGGCCCGCTCAACGGACGTACTTGCCCGCACCCAAGTGCTTATCGCTTTGGCGGATCTGGCGTTCCGAACGGGCGATTCGATTCAACCAGCATCGACGCGGCCATGACCATGCGCGCCACTGGAAAACGTCGACCTGTGAGGCTCGGGTTCTTAGTCTCGCTCTCCGCGTTGCCACTTGCCAGTTGCTCACGGGCTCCTTCCGTCGATATCCTGGGGGCGTTTTTCCCGGCGTGGCTCGTCTGCTTGGCCCTGGCTGTTCTGCTCACCGCCCTCACGCGATTGGTGCTGCTGCGGTTCCACATGAATCTTGATTTAGCGGTACTGGCTTATCCGAGCCTCGCTGCATTGTTCACTTTTGCGTTGTGGCTGATTTTCTTTCACTAGGTAGGCAGGAACAGGGACTATGAATCTCGAGACAAATTCCAGACCGCAGAGAGTGCTTAGCCGCCGAATTAGCGTGGCCATCGCAGTAGCCGCAGCCCTGCTCGGGCTGCTGGCACTTTACCGCGCCAACCACTATCCACGGACGGATGATGCCGAAGTGTTTGCCAATTTCATTGGTATCGCGCCGCAAGTCGACGGGCCGATCGTGCGACTGAATGTGCGTGACAACCAGTTTGTAAGAAAGGGCGATCTGCTGTTCGAGATCGACGAGAGGCTTTATGAGTATGCGCTCGAACGCGCCCTTTCCGAGCAGGCTGCTCTCGAAGGCCAAATTACAGACGAACAGCGCAGAATTGCAGCACTCGTGAGCGCGGTTTCAGTTTCGCAAGCAGGCATCCACAGCTCGCAGGCAGACGTAAACCGATGGGCAGCCGCGGTCGCTCAGGCCCGGGCGGATGTCTCCAATGCTGAGCAGGGCGTGAACCGAGCAAAGGCGGAATGGACCTATGCGAGTAACAACCTGCATCGTCTCGAACCTCTTCTCACAAGACAGTTCGTCACGGTAGACCAGGTGGACCGAGCGAGAACTTCAGAAACCGCCGAGGGAGAAGCTCTGAAACAAGCAGAGTCACAACTGCGGCTTTCGCAGGCTGGACTTCAGTCGGCTTTGGCGCAATACGAACGGTCCCAATCCGTGGTTGACGAAAGCAAGGCCTATCACGAGCAAGCCCAGCACGCTGTCACCACGCTGGATCCACTAACGAATCAACGCGGCGCGCGAGCGTCTGCCGTGGAGACCTCCCGATATAACCTCGGAAACTGCCGGGTCTACGCGCCATTCGATGCCCTCGTAACAAATCTCAATCTTTCCGAAGGTGCCTACGCCCATGTGGGGCAACAGGTATTCACTCTGATTGACGCGCGGACCTGGTGGGCGATCGGTAACTTCCGCGAAGGCGAACTCCAACACATCGTGCCTGGTATGCGGGCCGACGTCTACGTTCTGTCGAAACCGAGTTTGCGATTTACTGGTGTTGTGGACAGCGTGGGTTTTGGCGTTACTCCTGATCCGGATGTCTTCGGCCGCCTGGAACCCGGGCTTCCGGACGCGCAGCGAACCCTCAATTGGGTGCATTTGGCTTCGAGATATCCGGTTCGGGTCCGCGTGCAAAATCCATCCCCCGAATTATTTCGAGTCGGCGAGTCCGCCGTTGTGACAATTCGCGGAGATTGAGAATGGCCACAATTGCGCAAAGCCTACACGAATCGCACGGCGCTCTACCTTGGTTCCTAGATTTTCTCAACGAGGAGCTCGCTCCATATCCAGGCCGGGCAGGAATAGTAGCGCGGATGGTAATTGCCGCGGCGCTGGTCATGATTATTTGCGAGACCTTTCGTATTCCCTATGCCTTCGAGGCTGCGATTTACACACTCATCATTTCGCGCGCAAGCCCAAGGGCCACGCTGCAATCAGCTGGAACAACATTCCTCTTTGTCGGGGTTGGGGGAGCCTATGTTTTGATTTCGGCGGGCTTCGTTATCAGCGTTCCCATCTTACATTTTCTCTGGGTGATTGCTTCATTCGTTCTGACTTTTTATGCACTCAGTGCGATGACAAATTACGGCGCGGCTTCAACATTCGCCCTGGTGATCGCTGTTGGCATTCCCATATGGGAACGGCATGTCTCCGCCGAAACTAATGTCGAAGATACGCTCTGGCTCACTTTGGCGGTATCGGTAGGAGCTCTGGTTACTGCGGCAATAGAGCTGGCGTTTGCTCGTGTGAATCCAGGCGACGATATTGTGGTGCCCATCGCGGAACGGTTGTCTGCGGTCGAGAGTCTGTTGGTTTGTTACGCCAAACGCTGTCCTCCAGATGACCCAAGTAAAAAGAAAATCATCAGGTTCGGCATGCTTGGAACCTCGAGTTTGCGGGGGCTTCTCCGCCGCGCGGACTATTCGACCCACTACAGGGCACAGATGAGTGGTGTTGTTGCGCTGGTTGGAAGATTGGTCGACATTACCGCCACCTTGACCGGACTCAGCTTCGAGCTTACTGATACCGATGCGGAGCAATTGCGTACCTTGGGGATGGCCGTCGCAATCATTCGCACCGATCTAATGAATCGGCGAATCTCGAGCACGATTCACTTTGACCCTGACCATGCCCCCTCCCATGTTCCGCTATTGCACGAAATGCAGCATACGGTTTCGCTCATCCCACAAGCGTTCACGTATTCGGAGTCGACGAAAGTGCACCTGCCACCCTCGCCCGACGCGCTGCAATCGAAACTCTTGGCTCCAGATGCATTCGTTAACCCTGAGCATCTTAAGTTCGCACTACGAGGGTGCTTGGCGGCTAGTGGCTGTTACATCATCTATAATTCCATCGCGTGGCCAAACATCGGCGCACCCGCTATAGCCACGTGCCTGTTGACGGCGATTTCCGCTGTCGGAGCCTCTCGACAAAGACAGATTCTGCGCTTCGCCGCGTTCGTGGTGGGCGGGCTCCTTATAGGGATAGGCTCGGAGATATTCATTCTCCCGCATCTCGATTCGATTGGCGGATTCGCAATCTTCTTCATACTTGTCATGGCGCTGGTCTCATGGTTCATGACATCAAGCCCGCGATTGTCATATTTCGGATTTCAGATCGCGGTGGTCTTCTGCCTCATTAACCTTCAAGAGTTCGCGAGGCAGACATCGCTCGCTGCGGCAAGGGACCGAATCGTTGGGGTCGGCCTCGGACTATGCATGATGTGGCTTGTATTTGATCGGCTCTGGAGTGCACCTATTGCAGTGGAAATGAAAAAAACGTTTATTTCCAGCCTGCGATTACTCGCCCAACTCATACGAGAACCAGTTTCGAAAGATCCGAAGGTTGCCGTCGGACAGACCTATTCGCTGCGTGAAATGATCAACAGCAGTTTCGACCAAGTGAGAGCGCTCGCCGATGGCCTCCTACTCGAACTCGGCCCTACGCGGCTGCAGGACCTTGCTTTGCGCCGTCGAATCGTGCGGTGGCAGCCGCGGCTGCGGATGCTTTTTATAACGCGAGTTACTTTGTGGAGATACCGCGTCCGGCTTCCCGGTTTTGAATTGCCTGCGCCGGTGGCTAGGGCGCAACAAGAGTTCGATAAAGGCCTCGCCGATGTGGTGGATGGTATGGCCGACCGGCTGGAGGGCAAAGCATCGGAGAGGAAAGACGACTTCGAAGATGCATTCGGGGACCTAGAAAAGAAGGTCCTGTCTTGCTGTTCCAAAGGACCGCAAGGATTACTTGCACCAGAACTGCGAACCTTTCTTGCTCTGTCCCGCAGCATTGAAAACGTGACGTCGTCCCTGAATAACGACATCTAAGGAGCGACCTCACACAACCTGCAGTGAAGCGCAAGTCTCCTGCCATCCGATTGACACGACCGTCGGGGACGATGACGGAATCTTGTTACGCGTAATGTGTGTGTTTCCTTCGACCGCGCCGGTGATCTCCCCTTTATCACTGTGGGCTTGGCTGTTAAAGAACAACGCATGCCTTGCTGGCATACTTCAGCTCAGTCCTTGGTGCGATCTCCTCGAGCTGTGATTCGACTTCCATAATCCTGTCGGCATCTGCGTAAACTCGTTCTTATCTGCATGACCGGCCGAGCCTTCTCGTTCTGATTGGTTCCCTCTGAAATTTCGGCACTTCAGAATCTTCGGCACGATCTTCTGCAGCAAGAGCAGTGGATTCAACGCAATCGCGTTGGCCGCTCGATTGCACTTGTATAGGGTGGGCGTCATCTGGCAGCGGCAGTCCGCAGGGACCTAAAACTGGAGGGACAAAGTCATGGACAAATTTGCTACCAAGGCATCTGGCGGACTCAAAATGAGTGAAAACGAAAACCCGGATCATCTCGAGTTGATGCGCTTGCTACAAGAGGCGAAGCCACTCACGGAACCACTGTTTCCTGACCAACAAAAGAAATGGGCGGCCGAAAGCCCACTCGCTCAAGAGATTTCCGCGATTCTCGTGAACCACCCCGAGTATTACGACGAAATCCGCGCACACATCGGCGAAGTTTTTGCCAACCCAAACGCTTAAGTGTGGTTAGAAAAGTGCAGGGTAAATGAATCGATTGATTAACTGCCATTTCATTTTGCCATTCCAGGAAACCTGGTGGATAGGAAGTCAAATCAAGGAGCAGAAAGGCGAAAGGAGTAATTTCAAATGAAATCAAATCCACATGGGAATGATCAAGGAGAAACGGAAATGAATACGATCACCACGAAAGACGGAACGAAAATCTACTTCAAAGACTGGGGATCTGGACCAACCGTGGTGTTCTCGCATGGATGGCCACTGAACGCGGACGCGTGGGACGCGCAGATGCTGTTTCTCGCCCAAAAAGGCTATCGCGTCATCGCCCACGACCGCCGTGGCCACGGCCGCTCCAGCCAGCCGTGGAATGGCAACGAGATGGACACGTACGCGGATGACCTGGCCGCGCTCATCGAAAAGCTCGATCTGAAGAACATCACTCTCGTTGGGCACTCTACGGGAGGGGGCGAAGTTGCGCGTTACATTGGCCGGCACGGCTCCAAGCGCGTGTCGAAGGCCGTCCTCATTGGTGCAGTGCCGCCGATCATGCTGAAGACGGAGAACAACCCGGGTGGCCTGCCCCTGTCGGTATTTGACCAGATCCGCGCTAGCGTGGTGGCGGACCGCTCTCAGTTCTTCAAGGATCTGAGCCTGCCCTTCTACGGCTACAACAAGCCGGACGCGAAGATTTCCGAAGGCGTGCGGGACTCGTTTTGGCGACAGGGAATGCAGGTTTCCATCGTCGGTGCGTACGACTGCATCAAGGCATTCTCCGAGACCGACTTCACCGGGGACCTCAAGAAGATCGATGTCCCGACGTTGGTTTTGCACGGTGACGCCGACCAGATCGTTCCGATCGCCGACTCCGGTCTCCTGACCGCGAAGATCGTCAAAAACGCGACGCTGAAAATCTTCGCAGGTGCGCCACACGGGATGTGTACAACTCGCGCAGGCGAAATCAATGCCGCGTTGCTCGCGTTCCTTAAGATCCCAGCAGCACAGGGAGCGGCCGTATAAGGGAAAGCGGAGTCAGCGTTGCATTTCTTGGGCAGGCTTTACAGACAAATTGTATCGATGCTTGGCTATGGAGGATTTGCGGTCGCGTTAACAAAGGCGAGCGAAGCCGCTGTGTTCATTGCCCGGTGATGTACGTGTTGAGCGTCCAGAAGTGCCTAGACGAACGCCAGAAACAAGCCCACGAGGGGGAAAGATGCGAGTCGAAACAGCAGCTCGAAGCGAAAAGGTAGAGAGGGCGGACATCTCAGAAGCCAAACTGACCGAAACACAGGATCACCTTTTGGTGGAAGAGGCCATTAACGGTTCCTCCGCGGCGTTTGGCGTCTTGTTCGACCGATATGAGCGCCGGCTCCTCCGCGTCACATGGCGGGTGTTGCGGAACCACGAGGACGCTGAAGATGCAGCGCAACAGGCGTTCGAGCATGCATATGTTCATCTAAGGGGTTTTCAACGGCAATCAAGATTTTCGACCTGGCTTACTCGCATCGCGATCAATGATGCGCTAATGCTGCTCCGCAAACGGCGCCTGGGCCATGTGTCCCTCGAAGAAAGCAAAGCTGTAGAAAACGAGGATATGCCTGTTGAAAGCCACATCACCGCGGTAACCCCGGAGCAGTTGTGCGAGGCGCAAGAGCTCCGCGAAATGTTGAGTTCGGCGATTGGAGAACTCAAGCCCATTCTGGGGAAGGTAGTTCAGCTGCGGGAACTCAATGAGTTGAGCACGAGGCAGACAGCAAAAGCTCTTGAGCTTCCCATTGGAACGGTAAAGGCAAGGACCTTCCGCGCCCGGCGATTGCTGCGTCGGAAGCTGGCTGAGCGTTTGGGATTGAGTCGTCCCAAAGCCGTCGGCTCTTTGTTTGTTGAGTCTAGAAACGAGCGTCGCAACAGAAGAGAAGTTGGCATGTCGCGACCCAATCACCGCAGCCTCCGCTCGAAGCAGAGTAACCACCGAAGGAAGGCGCAACTATGACGCGGCTATCGATTCTCGATTGGTATCGCATTCTGCGGGCAAACCATCAGTGGACCATGTTCCAAGCGATTCGGTATGCGTTGTGGCTGGCGCGCTGAGTGGTGATTATAAAAGGAGAAGCATCAGTGGGTAATCGTCTGAAGAGATTCGAGCTTCTGGGCTATACCGCGGGCCTGGGTTTAGTTGTGGCACTGGTCACAATTACCTCCTCTTTACTGCTTGGCTCGACCCAGAGGTTCAGCGTTCCAGATGATGTAGCACTGCGGATTCGCCTCGATGACACGCTCACCAGCACTGATTCCGAAGTTGGTGACCCGTTCAGCGCTACGGTCGTTGACCAAGGCGACTATCAGAACGCCAGAGTGTACGGACACATTACGCAAATTGACATGTCCGGCAAAATCAAGGGCCGTACTTCCATGATGCTCCGGTTCGACCGGTTGGTGATGCCAGACGGGCGTCGGGCGCCTATTCACGCCGAAATTGTGGAGCTTTATCACGCGCCTTCAGGTGAGAAGGTAGATGTGGAAGGCGCCATCGAATCGGGTGGGCGAGGCCGCAAAACTATCGAGCACACTGTGATCGGGGCGGGGGCCGGAGCATTGCTGGGCGGAATCTTCGGGGCTGGGAAGGGCGCGGGCATCGGTTCAGTAATCGGAGGAGCCGGGGGGCTAGGAACAACGGCTTTCCACGGACATCAGAAGATCACCTTTGAATAGCGGTCAAGAAATGCTGATTCGCATAACGGGTCGATGAACGATGTTCTATCGAAATTTCAAAAAAGGAGGAGTTATGAAAATGCAAAAAGTTATGTTCGTTTTGATTGGGATGATGTATT
>Ga0210394_10001431_pt1 | contig 38400 bp, 34 predicted proteins | sample IncBWC12MmetaG_FD_160121 | JGI IMG/M metagenome (GOLD analysis project Ga0210394, IMG submission 160121) | Forest soil microbial communities from Barre Woods Harvard Forest LTER site, Petersham, Massachusetts, United States - Inc-BW-C-12-M | ecosystem: Environmental > Terrestrial > Soil >... | reverse complement strand
GCACGCGTTATCGTGGGTTGCGGCGGGGGCGATGTTTGTATGCGATCCTCGGCTAACATCGCCGGAGAGTGTCCGTAAATCGACACCGCCGCCTCTGTATCTGTAGCGACTCGACCTCCGATCTCATCATTCATATGAGAATGTGAGCCCGCGCCTGAGATGCCTGGCCGCTCCGGGACAGTTAGGCATGATGGCGATATTGACGATGTTGGGGACGTTGGCGGCTCGGGCGCGGGACCACGCTCGGGCCGGTGGTCTTCCATGACGGAGCCGCGGCGCCTGATTAGCGCAGCGAGCCTGAGCTGCGACGCAGCCGAGCAGGTGCCGGCGGGGCGCTGCCTGCTGCTATTCAGGGATGTCGGGATCTGCGCCGCCGTGGATTTCCTGCGCCATGCGGCCGGGCTGCGGATTGCGCTACCAACGGACTACCGCGCCGATTTCCGGCCGATGCTTGCCGCGTCGGGGGAGGGAATCCTGTTTGATCGACTCGGCGTCGCCCTGTTGAATGTCGACGCAGATCAGGCACGGGCCCTTGCCGGGCGCGCGGACACACGGATGGATGTGCTGGCCCCCGAGCAGGCCGTTCGCGGCGCCCGACTGGGAAGCTGCCCCTTGCGAGCTGTGGGCGAAGAACCGTGTCGGCTGGCGGACACCGCTGGCGCAACCTGGGGGCTCCAGGCGACCGGGGTGCTGACCTCGCACTACTCGGGGCGGGGTATTCGCGTCGCAATACTCGATAGCGGTTTGCAGCTCGCGCACCCTGACTTCCTGGGGCGCGCCGTCATTTCCCGGTCTTTCGTGCCAGGGCTTTCCGCCGCCGACGTCAACGGCCACGGGACTTTCTGTGCGGGCGTCGCCTGCGGCCCGGAGCGGCCGTGCGAGGGTCCGCGCTATGGCATCGCCTTTGGCGCCGACCTCTACGTCGCCAGGGTCCTCGACGACGACGCAGGCGGTACGGACGGTAATGTGCTGGCGGGCATCGATTGGGCGGTGCGCAATGGCTGCGCCGTCATTTCGATGTCGCTGGGTTCCCCAGTGGCGGTCGAGGACTCGTATGCGCAGCTCTACGAACAGGTTGCGGCCCGCGCACTCGCGGCAGGCAGCCTGTTGCTGGCACCGGCAGGAAACGAGAGTCAGCGCCCCGAGCTCATCGCAGCGGTGCAGCAGCCGGCCAATTGCCCTTCGATAGTCGCCGTCGGTGCGGTCGACCAGACTCTAGGCGTGGCGCCGTTCTCCAACGGTGGTCACGCCGGCAGTGCCGCGCGCGTCGGTGTCGTGGCGCCGGGTATCGCGATCCATTCTGCAGCGCCAGGCACGAGTCGCTATCAGACCGGCAGCGGCACCAGCATGGCGACGCCGTTTGTCGCCGGCGTGGCGGCACTCCTGGCCGAGGCGCATCCCAACGCCCGGGGAGCAGCACTGCGAGCTGTGCTGCAGCAAACCTGCCGCTCGCTCGATGCCCCGCCACGCGACGTGGGCGCGGGTCTCGTACAGGCGCCCCCGTGACGTAACCGCTGGTCAGCGCCTTTTCCAGGCTCAGTTCGAGGAGGAGTCACTTGGTGATACGCGCCAATGTTGCGATTGCCGTCGCCGATGAGGCACGCGATCGCATTTTCGAAGTCGCGGCCACGTGCCGCGCATTGGGACTCGACCACACCTCAACCTTGACGGACATCGGGGTGCTGTTGGGATCGCTCGAGCTCGATAATCTGCTGCGGGTCAGGGCGGTGCCCGGTGTCGTGGCGGTCGAGATCGAGCGGGATTCGCGGATCAAGGAGGCGCTCGAGGAGCGCTACCGGCATCCCCAGGCGGCGATCAAGGTGAGATAGCTGCCTTGGCGCGCAGGTTGAAGCGAAACGTCTCGACGCTCGCGGGCGTGCCGCCCTCGACACGCAGCAGGTAATTGCCGGCGGTGAGCCGGGCCGCATCGGCATAGCCGTAGATATAACCGTCCGGCCGCGGCGCGAGGTCGTCGAGAGTGCCGATGGGCTGCGATGTCCCGGACGCAGCCGCCGCAAGCAGCGCGAGGTGGTATCTCGCACCGGCTGCGCGCAGCGCGGGTGCCGCACGAAACTCGATGAGCCCATGGGCGGGCAGGGCCAGATCCACGCTCGAGCCGCCGCGCACGGCGACAAAAGTGAATTGTGCCGCGATCACCGCCTCGTCCGCGGCTGCGCGTGCGTCCACGGCGGCGGTGAGAATCGGCGCCGCGGTGGTGCGGGCGATGGGCGCGGCTATTCGCACGGGCGGCTGCTGCACGAGCGGCTGTAACCATAAAAACAAAGCCAGTCCCGTGATCGCCGCCGCCGTCAGGGCGGGCAGCCAGTGCCGCGACCGGCTCGCACGGGAAGTGCCCGCAAAATAACCCTGCGCGCGCAGCTGCTGCAGCCCCGCGCGCAACCGCAGCGACTGCTCGAACTCCCGCACCAGCTGCGGATCGCGCACCAGCCGATCCTCAAAGGTCCGGCGCTCATCGTCGGACATCTGCCCGACAAGGTACGCACGCATCTGCTCGGAATCCCGGCTGACGTCGATCATCTTGCCTCCGCCGGCAGAGGCGCATCGACCGGCACACCGGTGGTCATACGGGCCGGTCTTGCCGTCTGAGCGCCCGGGTCCGCGGCCCGGAACCCGCCGCCCGACAGGCAAACGCTGACGATGAGCACCGTCAGAAGATCGGCCTTCCAGAAGCCGCGTTGCTCGAGCAGCTCGCGGAAGCGCTGGCGCGCGCGAAAGATCACGCGATTGAAATGTTGATCCGTCAGCTGCAGCTCGCGGCAGATACGCTCCTTGCCCTCGTCATTGAGATAGAAGCGGATCAACACTTCACGGTCCCGCGCGACCGGCATCTCCTCCAGCATACGGCGGGCCGCCTGCGACCATTGCGGACGCAGAACCTGCTGCCACTCCTGATCGTCATCGACACAGGGAAGCTCGCTGAGGCCGTCGGCGCTGGAGAGCGCAGTGCGATCCTTGCGGCGGTGGTTGCGCAGGTGGTTGAGGGCGACCCGATACAGATAGCCGCCGACGTTCTCAGGGTTGGCGATCTCACCGCTGCGGAGCTTCTCGAGCGTCGTGACGGTTGCATCCTGGAGAATGTCGGCCGCCAGCTCCGGATCGCCGACGCGGCGCAGGATGAGCGCGCGCAGGCCGGGATAGTCGCGATAGACTGCCGCCAGGTGCGAGACAGGGTCCGATACCGGAGCCGGCACGTCCGCCTTCGCGGGCAGTATCGCGATGGGTGCTGCCAGGTCATCAACACCGCTCATCAGGCGAGTATAAGCCCCAGCAACAGATGCCGCAGCCGTCAAGCAACTGCCTGCTGACCCGGCGAACTATCTTCGTCGCGATCATGCTCATTTCATGGGGCCTGCCGGTAGCGGCGGCCACTGAATCCTGCAGCGCCGCGCTCGGCGCCGCGACTTTCACCCAGCTACTCCTGAAGACGCATGGCCTGGATCCCGTGACCGTGCATTTCGACGTGCGGCCCGGAAATCCCTACCTGGTGCAGGTCGAGGAGCGCGGCAATGACGCGCTGGTCGAGGTGCTTGACGCTACTGGCGAAATGCTGGCCCGCGCCGACCATCCCGAACGTCGAACCGGCACACGCCGCGCGGTCGTTGCGGGGCCACAGTCCGCGTCGCTTACCGTCCGTGTGACCGGCAAGGAGCACGCGAACGCTGCGGGTACGGCGTTCATTCGCCTGTCCGATCTTGCCACCCTGCAGGCGCCATCGGACTGCCTGGTGATCGCGAACACGCTCGCCGCGGCGGACGCCGATTATGCGGCCGGTGAGGAGATCTCCCGGGGCCGCGGCACTTCTGCCACCGTCAGTGCGCGCGCTGCATTTCTCCAGGCCGTCGCCCGATATTCCGCGGCTGAACGGGCCCTGGCGGCGCCCGCCGATCAGACGCTTCGCGGCGAGGTCGCACTGGCGCTCGCCGGAGTCGAGTACGTCGATCTGCAGGATTGGGCCCAGACTGAAGTCTGGGCCCAGGTGTCAGCCGGGGCGCTGGCAAGCGCCGATCCGTACCGCCGGGCACGGGCCGAGGCGCTGGTGGCCGCCGCCTGGATCGAGATGGGCTCGAGTGGTGCCGCCGCCCGACAGCCCGCCGGGCATGGCGCCAGCTCGAGTGAGCGGCTGCGGCGCGCGCGGGTGATGCTGCAGCGCCTGAACCGCTTTCATCTGCAGCGCGGCGAGCGTTACGACGCGGCCTTGCAGCTCACGAACGTCGCTGTGACTTACCTCTATGAAGGCCGCTACGCGGATTGCGTGGCCGAGTCGCAGGCCTCGAGTGCGCTGTTCGGATCGCTCCACGAGATGCAGCGCCGGGCACAAGCCTGGCAAAACCAGGCGCTGTGTCTTTGGGGTCTCGGTCGTCTGCCGGAGGCGCTGCAGTGGTTCGACCGGGCGCTCACCGACCTCGGACCCGGGCCATATCAGGGCACCTACGTGGCCGGGATGTTCAATAACACTGCGCTGGCCAACTTCGCCCTGGGTCGCTTCGATGAGTCACTGCGACTCTTCGATCGTGCACTCGCCTTTACCGAAGAGATTCAGGCTCGTCGGGATGAAGCGCAGAGTCTCTACGGCATCGGCGTGAATTACTACGCACTTGGAGATCGCGAGCGTGCGCGGGAATTCCTGGAGCGTTCGCTCGCCATGCGCAGCGCCGCCGTGGATGGCCGCGGGCGCATGTCTACACTGCGTGCGCTCGCGACCATCTATGCGGAGCAGGGCAGCATCGGAGATGCCCTCGCCTTCGATCGCGAGGCGCTGGGGCTTGCCATCGCGCCGTCGGCTGTCATGCGTATCCGCATCCAGCTGGCGGCCCACACGGCCGCCGGCGGACGCGCTGCCGAAGCTCTGGCGCAACTCGACGATATCCTCGCGCAAGCCGCCGCTACCGATCCGCTGATACGCGCGGAAGCGCTGCTGCAGCGGGCGGAACTGCTGCGCCAGCTGGGTCGCCCGCAGCCTGCGCTCGCGGACCTCATGGCGGCGCGGCAGGGTCTGCGCCTGGCGGGCACCGTTACCGAGGAGTTCGAGTCGCAGCTGGAGCTCGCGCGCACGCTGCAGCTCATGGGCCGGTCAACGGCAGCCCTCACGGCGGTGAATCGGGCCTTGAAGCTATCCGATGCCGTGCGCCGGCAGACGGCCAATCCCGAGTTCCGCGCGCAGCTGCAAGCGCCGCTGCGACCGGCCTACGATCTCAAACTCGCGTTGCTGCGCGAGCGCTACGAGTACGCCCTGGCGAACGGTCACGGCGACGAAGCGAATGCTTTGGCTGCGGCCGCATTCGCAACCGCTGATGCATCGCGCGCGCATTCACTCGCCGACGTGGCCGCGCAGAGCTACCCGCCGACCGTTCAACGGGCGCTGGCGGCTGAACTGCGCCGTCGCGAGGACATATATCGGCAGCTTTCCGGCCGGCGCTTCGCGCTCGACGAGCGATTGGATCATTCGGGGTCGGACGATCCGCGCGCGGAGCATCTGATGCACGACGTGGTAGAGCTCGAGCGTCAAGCGGACACCCTCAACAGCCTCATTGCCACCCGGGTCATGTCGGCCGGCGAAGCCACACGACACAAGGGTGGAAGCTCTGAAGTTCCAAAGCTCCCCGCGGATACGGTGCTGATCTCGTACTGGCTGGGGTCCCAATCCGCCTATGCCTGGGTGGCATCCCCTGCCGCACTTCACTGGGAGCGTTTGTCATCACCCGGGTTGATCGCGCAACGAGTCACTGCATTTCACCGATCACTGACGCGGCTCGTCGATGTGCCCGTCGAGCAGCGGCTGCAGGAGGCTCGTGCGCTTTACGGGCTCATAGTTCGCCCGATCGAGCCGTGGTTAGCCGACGCGCGGCAATGGCTGGTCATACCGGACGGGGCTCTCGACTATGTGCCCTTCGCAGCACTCCGAGGCTCGAAGGACGACTCCTTTGTCGCAGTGCGGCATGATGTCGCCCTAGGGCCAGCTGCATGGATTCTGGACACACGCACCGACCCCGGGCAGCAGCGCGATCGCCGCGGTCTGCTGCTGGTCGCGGACCCGGTGTATCAACCCGATGACCCGCGACTGGCGCAGGTGCCGAAGACCGACGCAACGACGCCGGCTCCCTCACGCCGCGCGCCCGATCCGGCCGTTCGGGATTACCAGCGGATTGCCTTCACGGCCCAGGAAGCCGCTCACATCCGGGCGGAGTTCGCCCCCGCGGACGTGGATCAGCTGATCGGCCTCGACGCCACCCGGCAGCGTCTGCTCGCCGTCGATCTGTCGAGGTACCGCTTCATCCACATCGCCACGCATGGCGTCGTCGATGCCCAGGTCCCGCAGCTCTCGGCCTTGATCCTGGGGTCATACGATGCCCACGGGCACATCGTCGACGGTGCGGTACGCGTCGCCGATCTATCGCTGCAGACCCTCACGGCGGATGTGGCGGTCCTGAGCGCCTGCGACACCGCGCTCGGCAAGCAGGTGCTCAGCGAGGGACTGGCCGGCATCGGCTCGACCATGCTCGCCCGCGGGGCGCGCGCGGTCGTGGCTTCCCTTTGGCCGGTTTCCGATGAGATGGGCGCCCGTCTCATGACAGAGTTCTATCGACACCTGCTGCGTGACTCCATGAGTGCGCCGGCAGCTCTCGGTGCGGCTATGCGCTCCGTGGTGTCGAGCGACGGGTCGGCGGACCCGGCGCTGTGGGCTGCGTTCCAGGTATCGGTGGTTGCGCTCGCTCCAGGCCTGCCGAGCGGCACCTCCGGGACGGGAAAGATCACAACGATGCGCAGGCCCTGGGAGTCGCCGTGAATCACTGGATCAATAAGAAAGTCGCCCTGAACGACAGCTGGGGACCGGGCGCGGTCCATACGCTGAAGACGCCGCTCGGCCAGCAACCGGAATTCTGGCTGCGTCCGCGGTACCTGCGCGATGCGCAGGGCAACGCGCAGCTGGCGCACTTTACGGTGGATTTTCCCTCCGGCTTCCTCGCGGACGGCTGGCAGGGTGTGAGCTTCACGCCGCTGGGCACTGACGCGGTTGCCGGAATCTCCGGTCTGCCACCCTGGGATCCGTCCCAAAGGGATGTCTATCGGAAGGCCATCGATGCGGCGTCGGCGAGCCTTGGCGACTCGCGCACTGCACGGCTCGAGGCGGTGATCCCGCATCTGGAGCAAGGCGGAATCGGCTACAACAAGGTGCGGCTCTTCTATGTGTCCAATGCCGTGAAGGACAAGATTCCGGATCTGGTGGTGATCAAGACGGCGACGCACAAGGGCGTTTCTGGAACCGTACAGGCCCGCCAGGACGGTACCGGCCAGGGTCCTCCGAAGTAAGGCCTGGGACGGCGTCACGAGCATGGAGACCGTGCGCTTACGTAGAATCCAGCGGCCCTCCCAGGTCGAGCGATTGCTCGACCTGTTCATCTCACGCAGCGATCTGCTGCCGCAGGACAGCTTCCAGATCCGCAACCCGGGCGAGCTGCCCTCGCAGCTCCAGGTGATCATCGTCCGCTCGAAGCGGGAGGGACGGGTGTGGTCCTGCTGGGCGAACAGCCTGCAAATGAGCCTGTTCACCTGCGAGATGTCGCTGGCACGCTCGCGCGAGCGCGGCTCGCCGGTGCTGCTCGTGAACCGCTACAACGAGCTCGGCGAGCTGACGGATGCCGGGTCCTGGATTACCGGCCCGGACGGGCTGTGGCAGCGATCCGCGGACTAAAGCGACTCGCCTACTTGCCGGCCCTGACCTCGAATCGGTCGGGCTGCGTCCACGCGCTGGCGCCCTGATCCTCGGCAGCGAAGCGCACCATGGTCGCGCTCAGCGTGTCGTTCTGCAGCACGAAGCGCAGGTAGTGGAAGTTCACGCCCGTCCTGAGCTTCGACAGCTCGCCGAACCAGCGGATGGCCGGCACGGGTTTCGCGCCGCCGCCACCGCTGACGAGGTAGGTGACGCCGTTTCTGCGGTAGCGCTCGTAGTTGTGCACGTGGCTGCCGATGACCACGAACATCGGATGTAACAAGGCGGCGTTCTTCGCTAGGTAGCGCGCGACTTCCTTCTCATCGCGCACCGACGGATAGATGAGGTCGCGGACCGGCGGGTAGTGCAGCATGACGAGGATGAACTTGACCTGCGGCCCGGCGCCCATGATCTGCCGCTCGAACCAGGCGCGCTGTTCGCTGCCTCGCCGCAAGGGCGAGTCCGAATCCAGCATCAGCGCGAGGATGGCAGGGCCGAGCGACACCGAGTACCAGCGGAACGGACGCAGTCCCGGCGGGGCGGCGGCTTTCCACCAGTTATCGAGGCACCGGTCCACTTCGTCGGGGCATCCTCTGAACTCGTGATTGCCCAGGGTGGGGAACACCGGGATGTGCGCGTCCGACCACGCCTGCGTCTCGCCCTTGTACGTCTCGTAGTCGTCCTCGTTGGTGCCGGTGAAGACCAGGTCGCCGCCGATCAGGATCGCCGCCGGGTGCTCACCCGCGATCTTTGCCACCAGGGCGCGCCGCGCGACCGCATTCGCCACCTCGTCGCGTTTCGTGAAGCGCGTGTCGCCGTAGATGACGAAGGTCAGCGGTGCTCCCGCTACACCTGCCGGCACCTCGAACCTCGGCGGCTGCTCGGCTGCGGCCGCGGCGCGCAACGGCAGGAGCACGCCGATCGCCAGCGCCACGCACCATGATTTCATCGCGGTCCGGAGCACGCATTGACCTTTGGGTAGACGGCGCAGGCAGCGAGAGTGCTGGCGATAGTAAGCGCGACACTGACGGGCGGCCAGTCCGGTGGTGCTGCACCCTCGCGCTGCCCTCAGGTGGTCGACGATTCCTCCTGCGACTCGTCGGAATCGTCCTTGATGCGGCTCTCGAGGATCACGCCTGCGGGAAGCATCACGGTGGGCGATGCGTCCCTGGTCTCGCCGAAATCACCCTGGGGTGATTCCAGCGACGAGGCGCCTGCGCCCGCAAACACTCCCGCGCTGCGCAGCTGCCGGAACGCCTCTTCGGCTTCCACCGGCGGCGAGAAGTAGTACCCCTGGGCGAAGTCGCAACCCATCTCCAGCAACGTTTGCGCGGCTGCCTTGGTCTCCACCACTTCCGCCACCGCGCGCAGACCGAGGTTGGAAGCCATTTGCAGGATCGCGGCCGTGATGGCGTTGTTCGCGCGCTCCGAGCCGGTGCGGCTGACGAACGGACGGTCGATCTTCACGTAGTCGAAGGGAAAGAGCTGCAGGTAGCTGAGCGAGGAATAGCCGGTGCCGAAGTCATCGAGCATCAGCTCGATCCCCATGTCGTGAAAGGCATCGAGCACGCCGCGCGCCGTGGCCGCATTGCTGATCAGTCCGCCCTCGGACAGCTCGAACTTCAGATTCGCGGGCGGGGTGCGGGTTTCCTCCAGCACGCGCGCCACGTACTCGCGCAGTCCCGGCGCGCGCAGCACCGCGGCCGAGAGATTGACGCTGATATAGAAGTCATCCTTCTGCGGCAGGCGCTGGCGCCACTCCGCGGCGAGCCGGCACACCCGCTGAATGATCCAGCGCGTGACCGGCACGATCACGCCGGCCTCCTCGGCGAGGGCCAGAAACCGGTCGGGCGTGAGCAGTCCCTCCACCGGATGGCGCCAGCGCAACAGCGCCTCGGCGCCGACGACGCGCTGGCCGCGCAGGTCGACGATCGGCTGGAACAGCAGGCCGAATTCGCGCCGATCGAGCGCGACGTGCAGATCCGCCTCCAGGCTCACCAGGCTCACCGCGGCGCCGCCCATTCCCGGCAGGTACGCCACCGCGCGCGCACTCTGCTGCTCCTTGGCGACCGACAGCGCAAGATCCGCCTCGCGCAGGCCATCCTCGACGCGCTTCAGGCCCGAATCGATGCTGGTGAAACCGATGCGCGCGTTGACGCTCAGGCGATGCTGGCGCAGCTCGAAGGGCTCGGCGCGTGACTGCTGCAACCGGTCGGCGATGAGCTGCGCGGCAGCCGCCGATTCCATCTCCAGCACCAGCACCGCGAGCTGATCGGCACCCCAGCGCGCCAGCACGTGCTCGGCGCCACCCAGGCTCTGGGCGCAGCGCTGCGCAGCCTGCAGCAGCAGCTCATCGCCCGCGGTGTGCCCCAGCGTGTCGCTGATGAGCCGCAGCCGCTCGATCTCGATCAGCACCACGACGATGCGCTGGCGGCGCCGCGTGCGGATCTCGCGCAGCGCACGATCGAGTTGATCCATGAAGTAGCGGCGGTTGGGCAGCCCGGTGAACGCATCGTGGAAGCGCGCATGCTCGAAGCTTTTCTGCAGGTATTCGCGCTGCTCGATCTCGTGCGTGAGCCGCTCGTTGGCGGCCTGCAGCCGCTTGCGCGTGGCCGCAAGCGCCGTCTGCGTGCGCTTCAGGCTGTGCGTCAGGTCATAGGCGCCGAAGGCCAGCGCCCAGGCGATGAGCGCCAGCAATCCGATCTCCGCCGCCAGTTCCCGCGCCGGGTACCAGCCGGTGCGCGGGCGTACGGCGAGCGTGAGAAAGGGGGTGGCAACAGCGGGCGCGGCCGCCGGGTGCGGTGCTGGCGGCGGCGCAGTCGCCGCAGCGGCGGCGGCCGCCGGCGTACGGATCGCAGCCGTCGCCGGATCCTCGAGCGCCGTCGGCTCGGAAGCGAGCAATACCCGCGCCTGGCGCGTCACTGGCTCGGGCTGCGACAGCTGGAAGTCGTAGCCCTCGTTCACCAGCGTGCCGAAGTGCGCGCGCGCGAGAATCGCATCGAGTGTGTCGTAACTGACCGCGGCGAGTTCGCTGCTGCCCGCGGCGGCCTCGGCGCCAGCAGCTGGGCCCGGGGCGCGCGCGGCGACCAGCCACTGGCTGCCGTACCTCACCGGCCCGAACAGTACGGTGGCCGCGCCGCGCGCCGCCGCAGGGGCAGACGCCCAGCCGCTCGCCAGGGCGCTCGCCAGCGCCGCATCGGCGGGCGGGGCGCCTTGCACCGTGCCATCGCCGCTCATCCAGAACGTGCCGCGCGCGGGCGCCGGCAAGGCGGCGGGGGAAGGCTCCGTTGCGGCGAGCCGTGCCGCCTCGCCACGCGCGCGCGCCACCAGCCCGGCGAACTCGCGCTCGATCGTCTGCGAGTGCTGCCGCACCGTGGTCTGCGCCGTGGCGCGAAGCTGCAGCGAGCGCTCGCGCACGCTCAAGGTGATCAGCCGCGCACCGACCGCAGCGACTGCCAGTGCGGTGATCAGGGGCAGCAACCAATAAGAGTGGCGGCGGAGCATGGCGCTTCAGGTATGGCCCGCGGCGGCCAGGTGCAGCGTGCAATTGAGCGTGAGCGTGGTGCGCTTGAAGCCGTCGAGATTCTGATAGTCCCCGAGCAGCTGCCAGTCGGTGCGGCCGAAGGTCTTGCCGACTCCGGCGAAGCCCTCGCGGAGTATCGGCGCCGCCCGCAGCTCCTGGCCGAAGAGGTTGAGGACACTCGGTGCCGCGGGCCCGTAGGCAATGCCCGCCAGCCAGTTGACCGCCTTGCTGCTGTAGTCGAGACGCACGGTGCCGAGCTTCGTGCCCAGGTTTCCGCCGAAGGACTCCGCATAGGACAGCGAGGCGAGGAGTTGCGGCAGGACGCGCAGCGAGAGTCCGATCTTGGGAAGGTTGCCGTGGCTCGAATCGACGTCGATACGCCGCTCCTCGAGCTGCACGGAAGCATACGAATTGAACGTCGTGACCCAGCCGGCGGCGAGCACCGAGTAGTGGAAGGCGGTCTGCGCGATATCGCCCGCGCCTTCGTGCGCCTCGACGTACAGGCTGGTGCGCACGTTCCCCGAACCCAGGCCCAGCGAGCCGTTGAAGGTGCCGTCGGTCCAGTGCGTGTTGGCGATCGCCTGGTATTCGACGCCCAGACCGAGCACATCTCCGGGGCCATAGTTGCCGAGAAATGTGGCGGCGCCCCCGCCGCCACCGTGATTGCCGGTGAGTGTCATGCCGTCGCCGCTGAAAACCAGGCGCGGGTCCACCGTGAAGGCGGCGGCGGGCGCCGCGGCCGCGGGCGGCGCGCTCTCTGCCGACACTGCGGGGGTGGGCGGTGAGGCCGGGGGCGGGCTCTGCTGGGCCTGCGCGAGGCCGCAGCTGAGGGCCGCGAGCGCAGCGCCCATCATGATCGTCGCTGTTCTCATGGCCGCTGCACCAGAGTGGTGTAAGTCCCGCTTTGATCGCTCGCCGCCGCGACGCGGGCCGCCGGCAGGAACGAGACTACGTACAGCCGCTCGTCCTCTCCGGGTAGCGGGACGGCCGAGCTCGTGAGCTGGTAGACCCTTTGCATGATGGTCACGTGGGTCTTGCGACGGCCCGCCAGGCCCGGATCCCACCAGTGCGGCTGCCCCTCCTCCTGCGGCAGCAGGCGCGCCAGGTCGGCGTCGAGCTGGGTCCCGGGAAACAGCGCGCCCGCCGGCCGGTTGAAGGCGAGTACGCGACCGTGAGCGTTCAACACCAGCGCTGCGTGCTCGGCGACATCGAGCCCCGCCTTTACGCAGAACGCCTCGGTGATGTCCTGTACCGTGATCAGCGCAAAACGCCGACCCTTCTGCGCGAGGTGCTGGACGCGCACCTCGGTGGCGAGCAGCCGCTCGCCGAGGCGCAGCATGCAGGGCGTCGTCGTCCCGCCGGCGCCGCTCACCAGCTCCTGCACCACCTCGGGATAGGAAAAGCGCAGCACGTCGAAGAAGCCGCGGCCCTGGACGCCGTGCTCGACGGTGTCGAACTTCGCCAGCGCCGCGCTGCTGGCGGCAATCACCTCGGCGGTGTGCGCATCCAGCAGGAACGCCGGTAGCGGCAGCTGCTCGAGCAGGCTCGCCCACAGCTGCTGGCCGCGCTCGGCTTCCGCCCAGGCGGCGCCGACCTGGGTGTTGAGCCGCTCGAAGACGCTGCCGAGGTACTCCGCGGCCACCGCGCAGGCGAGCAGCATGATGACGAACGCCTCCAACAGCACCACGAAGTACTCCGACGGCGCATAGAACCCGGCAAACGGCAGCCCGGTGCCGCTGCCCCTGCCGAGAAGATTCTCCAGGGAGCCGATGGCGTCGTTGAGGCCCGGCACGTACCAGCGCAGCTCCGGCGCCTCGATTGCGGCAATCAGCGCCACGGCCGCGGCGGCGAGCAGCGCCATCAGGTAGGGCTGCCAGCGCGACAGGAAGATCGAGCCGGTGACCGGCAGAGCGAACACCATGAGGAACAGCGGATTCTGCAGACCGCCGGCGTGCTGCCAGATGAAGGCGATCACGAGGATACCGAGCGTGTGCAGCGCGGTGAGCGCGCGACCGCGCCAGCGCTCGCTGCGCACGCCGCGCACCACCAGTGCGGCCAGCGCGACGTGGATCGCACCGAGGGCGATCAGCCCCGCGGCGGTGCCGACGAAGTCGATGGCGAGTCCGCTCACCAGCCAGGGGATCGCGGTCGCGAACAGCACCGCGAAGATCGTCACCAGCCAGCTGTCGTCCAGCAGGTGTACGCGCGGGTCGCGCCACGCAAGGGTGGAGAGCACTTGGGTTGAATTCAGGTCGTTCATCAGCGTCGCGCCGTCACGTGCGGGTTGTGCGCGGCCACTGTCGAGTCGGCACGGAAGTTGTTGCCCTCGAGGAAGGGATGCGCGGCCACCCGCGTGCCGTCCGGCCGCTGGAAGTCGCTCACGTGCAGCGCCAGCGCATGCGGCTGCAGCACCTGATTGCGGCGCAGGATGGGCGAATCGCCGATGACGTCGATGCCGTTGAACTGCGGCTCGAGGATGGTGTTATCGACCGCGGTGCTCGGGTTGCGTTGATCGCCGAGTACGAACGCCAGGCCGTAGCCGCAGTTGTGCACCCGGTTCGCGCGCAGCAGTACGTTGGCCGAGCCGCGCACCATGATGCCGTAGGCGTTCAGGTGATCGAGCTCGTTGCCGTCGATGATCGATTCGCGGGCGTTCTCGGCGATGATGCCCATGCCAGGACCGCCGCTGATGCGATTGCCACGCACCGTGGCGCCGGCGCCGATGAGATGAATCGCGCTTTCCGCATCGTTGCTGAAATCGTTGCGCTCGACGAGGATGGCGACATTGGCGGCGACCACGCCGCTGCGATCGGCGTTGAAATGGTTCTCGCGCACCGTGATGGCGCTGCCGCGCGCATCGGGCTGCGCGCGCACGGCCCACAGGCCCGCGTCGTGGTCGTTCGCGAACTGGTTACCCACCACCACCGAATCGCGCGCCGAGGCGGCAAAGCGCACGCCGAGGCGATCGTTGCCGAAGCGGTTGCGCTCGATCAGCACGCCGCTGGCGTTCTCCGCCACGTCGACGCCCACGTCGCACGACTCGATGCTGCTCGCACGCAGCCGAAACTGCCTGGCGCGCAGCAGGATCGCCGTCCCCGGACAGTTGCGCACCGTGAGACCTTCGAGCGAGGTGTTGTCGCCGGCGACGTCGAACACCGGGCCGCCGCTCAAGGAGCGCGCGTCGATTTCGGTGCCGCCGGGTGCCGCCACGATGCGCAGGCCGTGGGGGTTCACCAGCGGCGGCAGCAACGTGCCGATGGCGAGATTGCGCACCTTGAAAACAACCTCCGCGTTGCCTTTGGCGGACGCCACGATGAACAGCGCCTCGCGCAGCGTGCCCGGCCCCTGGTCGGCCGCGCTGGTGACGTTCACGGTGAGCGCGCTGCTGGCTTCCCCCGGTGCCTGCTGCCTCATCTGGTACCACCAGCCCAAGGCCGCCAGGGCGCCGAGGAACAGCAGCACCATGACGGCCACCGCGATGCGCGTGCCGGTGCTCATGGCTTGATCCCCGCACGGGACAGCGCGAACACCGCGTGCCACGAGGAGCGCACCGCCCGGCGGCCGAAGAGCACGTCGATCGGCAGCGACAGCGTGGTGACCGCCGCGAGCGCGGCGAGCCGTACCCGCGGCGAGAGCCGCGGCAGGTGCGGCAGCAGCCAGGTCCGAAACGGCGCCGGGTCAACTCCGGTGATGGCGCGCAGCTCAAGTCCACACTCCCGGAAGATCTGCAGATACGACGCGCGCGGGCGCGCACGGAAGATGGCAGTGTCGCAATCCTCGACGCGGCGCTCCGGCGCCGCTTCCAGCAGGATCAGCACGCCGTCCGGGGCGAGATGCTGCGCCATGCGCTCGAGCGCGGCGCGCAGTGCCGCCGGGTCCAGGATGTGCTGCAGCACCGTGACGCTCAGCACCAGGTCGAATTCTTCGCCGGTGGCGAGCGTGGCGAGGTCCGCGACCAGAAAGCGGCATGCGTTGCCGACACCCTGCGCGGCGGCGCGCCGCCGCGCCTCGTCGATCATGGTCGGGCTCAGGTCGATGCCGGTGACGCGGGCGCCGCGCCCGGCGAGCAACCGGCTCCAGCGCCCGACACCGCAACCCACATCGAGCACCCGCAGGCCTGGCGCGCGGCGCAGCCACGGCGCGAGGGCGAGGCGCTGGCACAGGTGGATCGTGCGGTTATAGAAGGCGGGCATGCCGTAGGAGCACACCGCCGCCAGGCCCGCGCCGCGGCCGGCGAAGCGGCGCGCACGTTCTTCCCAGTAGAGCGCCGGCTCCATCATGACCACGGCCTGCGCACGAGCAGCTCCGGCGCGCCGGGCGCTGCGCCGCCGACCGCACCCTCGTAGTGATCGCGGTACAGGCGCCGCCCCCACAGCTGCAGCGCGATGAAGTTGCCGAACCCGACCGTCATCGGGATGAGGTGCGTGAGCGCGTAGAACAGGTATAGCGGCACGATCGGCGCGATGTAAGCGCGCTCGCTGCGCGGCACGACGGTGAACAGTGCCATCACCCCGAGCGCCAGGTAGCTGCCCACCGCGCCGATGAAGTAGGCCGGACTGGTGAGCGTGCTGCGGGGCAGGAGGTGGGCGAGGAACAGGTTGTCGAACCCGCCCACGAGACTCACCAGCAGCAGCAGTGCGCTCACGATCTTCACCAGGTGCAGCACGATCGACAAGCCGCCCATATAAACGATGAAGTGATAGCCCGCGAACGGCGTGCGGCGGCTGATGCGCCAGATGGATCGCACCCGCTCGGTGTAGACCTTGAGCAGCCCGTGGTACCAGCCGACGCGCTGCGAGAACCAGCGCGCCACCGTCCCCGGGCCCTCGGTGCTCGCCACCAACCGCCCGTCGTAGTAGATGCGCTCGCCGTGGCTGAGGAGAATCACGGCATTCTCCAGATCCTCCGCGTACACCGACAGCGAGTGCTCGTGCAGCGCGCGCCACAGGGCGTCGCGGCGGTAGATCGACACCGCGCCCGAGGTGATGCTGTAGTCGGCGAGGCTCTCGCGGCCGACGCGAAAGGCGAGCGCGTATTCGAACGCCTGGAAGCGCGCCAGGAATCCGTCGGGCTCGATCATGATGCGCGGGCACACCGCCGCCGCCCCCGACTGCTGGAAGTCGCCGATCACCTGCTCGAGGTCCGCGCGACTGCCCTCGCTGCGGCCGCGCAGGCGGATGTCCGGATCGATGACCATGACGGTCTCGATGTGCGGCGGCAGCCGCTCGAGCAGCACGCGCAGCGCCCCGGGCTTGCGCCGGTTGACGCCGTCGTCGAAGCAGCGCCAGCCCTGCTGCGTCAGGCGGGTCACGGTGCTGTCGGTGGAGCCGTCGCTGATGAGCCAGACGCGCTCGCGGTACGGGCCGAAGGCGGCGACGAATTCGTCGAGCTGATCGGCCAGATTGAACACCGAGGCGATGATGGCGTAGGGCCGGATCGGCACCAGCCGCCGCACGCCGCCGGGGAGTGCGGCGACCAGGTCGATCGAGACGTTGCGGTTGTCCTCGGTGGCGCCCGCGGTGGCGGTGTGGCGGCGCCGCACGTGCAGGCGCAGCAGGAAGTCCAGCGCGTCGGTGTAGACGATGAGATTCGCCAGCCCGTAGATGAGCAGCGAGACACTCGCCGCCTGCGCGTTGGCGGCCGCGAGCACGATCCACACCGTCAGCAGCGCGCACACCGCCGCGGGCGGCAGCAACGTCCATGCCCGCGGGCGTCTCATGCGAATGCCACGCGCGGCGCCTTGCGGCATTGCGGCAGCTTCGCGGCGAGCTCGGCGTGCACTTCCAGCTCGTCCGCTACGGCTAAGCCGTGCGCCGCGAGCGGCTCGAGGGACGAGAGGATCCACACCAGCGAGCGCACGCGCGAGGGCAGGTGCGCCACGCGTCCCTCGAGCTGCGCCAGCATTCTCTCGTAGACCTGCTCGATGCTGAGCACCGCAGCGCGTACCTGAGGATCGACCGGCAGGATCTTGGTGGGCTGATTCCACTCGAGCTGCGTTCCGCGGATGCGCCGGCGCTCGTACACCGTGAAGTCGCGCAGCTCTTCGTCCTGCGCCATGGCGGCGCCGGAGAAGGGGATCACGTACGGGTAAATGCCGACCTCGCATCCCTGCCGCAGCCAGCGCCACGCCTCGCTCAGCGTGGCGGCGAGGTCTGCCAGGCTCGCCCGCGGTGAGCTGAGGATGATGTCGAGGAACGGCGTGATGCCGGCTTCCAGCGCCGTGGTCAGGGTGGGCTCGATGTGGGCGTGGATCTGCGCCTTGTTGAATTCGCTGAGGACGTTGCGCGAGAAGCTCTCGATGCCGAAGCCGAGCACGCGAAATCCTGCACGCCGCATGGCGGCGAGGCGCTCGGGCGACATGGCGTCGATGCGGTTGGTGCTGATGAACTGCAGCTCCGCCGGCAGCGCACCGCGCTGCTTGGCAGCGACGATCGCCTCGCACAGCGGCAGGATGCGGCGGTCCTTGGTGAAGACGAAGATGTCGTCCTGGAAGATGACCGTGCGCACCAGCGGGTGCGCGGCGACGATGCGCTCGAGCATGCGCACGCAATCGTCCGCATCGAGCCGTGCGATGCTGGCCACGCTCCCCTGGGCCGCGTGCAGGAAGTTGGTCGCCGAGCAGAACGTACAACCCATCGGGCAGTAGTTGAGGGTGATGAGCCGCACCGAGCGGATCTCGGCGAGCCGTGCCTCGCGCGCCGCCTTGGTCGGCAGCGCCCCGAGCCGGTAGGCGCTCTCGAGGCGCTCCCAGTAGCTGCGGTAGGGCATCTTGTCGTACGGGATCTGAAACACCGCATCGCGCAGCTCCGCGGCCGTGAGCGCGCGCTGCGGCAGTTTGAGGATCGTGCCGGCGGCGCTGCGTTCGGCGGTGCCGGCAATGCCGCCGAGCGGCTTGCCGGCACGCAGCCGTTCGACCAGCTCGAGCAGCGGCCGCTCACCCTCGCCGAGCACCACCAGATCGAAAGGCGCGAGCTCGAACAGCAGCTCCGGCCGAAAGGTCGCCTCCATGCCGCCCGCCACCAGCAGTGCGCGCGGCGCCATGCGCCGCGCGAGGTGCGCCAGTGCCAGATCGAAGCGCAGCGTCATCCCGGTGGTTGAAATGCCGATGACGTCCCAGCAGCCGCTGAGAATCTCGCGCTCGAGGGCGCGCTCGGCAGGCCCGGTGCAGCAGTTCGGATCGAACACCTTGACGCGCACGCCGGCCGCGGCCAATGAGCCGGCGAGGCGCCACACGCCCAGCGGCGGCGCGAGAAAGGTGTATTCCCCGCAGTGCGGGTCGTACGGTCCGGCCAACAGAATCCCTGGCGACTGCATCCGATGGCCTCTGCTCCCTAAGGCAAACGGACCCATTGTTGGACTGACGAGCCCTCTCGGCAAGCGCTGCGCGTCCGTCGGCGGCGTTGTTTCATGGGATCCGTATCAATGAGTCGTCAATCGGCAACATAAGTTCCCCGACAAGTCCGTCAAGCCCGAGCTTACCGCGTGTTTTGATCGCCGTGAGCGATCCTGACAGCGGCAAAATCTTGCCGCACTGCACGCATGACTGCGCGGTGCACCGCAGCCGCCGAGTCCGCGCACTCGCGCACGAGTGCTCGCTAACAGGCTCCGGCTGCCGCGCGGGATTTCCGCAGCGGCGAGCGCACGCCGCAATCATCGCCGCACCGAACGATCTGGGGAGTGACGCCGCTCGCCAGCTTGTTCGCCCGGGCCGGCACTCACAGCCGAACGCCTCCTGGCACGAGATCCTGCCCGAGCCGCGTTCCCACGGCGCGCCGCGCCGCTGGTCAAGCGCGCCGACCCGTGAGAAGCTCGATCTTATCAATTCATTGCGGGGCCAGACCTATGTGCGGTGGCGCACGGAGTCGGTCGCCCTGAGCGCCTAACTAATTATTTTGCAAGCCCTCTGCACACTTGTCGGCCGAAGCCGTATGCAATTTGGTGCGTGAGTCCTATAGGCCAACCGCCACGCCCGTGATAGCTTGAACTGAGGCTGGCGCATTTCTCAGTTGGGCCCTCGCCCGACGCAAGGCACCGATGGCGGCGGACGGCAGTCGAATTCCTCTCGGACGGGCAGACGCGCTGCTGCGCCCGGCGCTACCCTTGACTCAGACCGTTTGCGACCTCGACGGCATTCGCGCTCTCAAAGACGATTACGAGCAGCTCGGTCGGCTCACCGGCAACACGCTGCCGTTCGCACTGCAGGAATGGCACCTCGCCTGGTGCACGCATTTCCTCAACCGCAACCCGCGCGTGCAGCAGCAGCCGCTGTTCGTGGTGTCGCGGGATGAGAGCGGCGCGAGTGCTGCGATCGTGCCGCTGATCCTGTCGCGGCGGCGTGTCGGTCCCCTGAAGCTGGGCACGGTCGATCTGCTCGGCGCCGACCCCGGGCTCACCGAGATCCGCAATCCGCTGGTAAAGCCCGGCTGCGAGCGGCTCGCCGTGCGGGCGGTGCACGCGGCGCTCGCGGATATTCCCGGCTGGGACTGGATCGAATGGCGCGGTATCAGCGAAGAGCTGTCCACCGCGCTCGCCTGCGAATCCACGCCACAGTGGTGCGAGATCATGGAGGACTACGTCCTCGACCTGCCCGCGAGCTGGGAGGAGTTTCGCGCGAGCCTGAAGCGCAATGTCCGCGAAGCGCTGCGCCACTGCTACAACTCCCTGCGCCGCGCCGGCCTGTCGTTCGAGTTCATCGTGGCGCGCGAGCCTGCCGAGGTTCGCCGCGGCTTGGAGCGCTTCCTGCAGCTGCATACCCTGCGGGCGCACATGCGCCGGGGGCCGCCGCATCCGGACCGCTTTGCCGGCCGCGCGCTGCGCAACTTCCTCTACGACGTGTGCACGCGTCTGGCACAGCGCGATGCGGTGCGGCTGTTTCAACTCAGGATCGGCGGGCACATCGTCGCCGCGCGTCTCGCCTTCGTCGTGCGCGACAGCATGTACCTCTACTATTCGGGCTTCGATCCCGCCTGGGCGCGCTACAGCGTAATGACGACGGCCACCGCTGAAGGCTTCAGATATGCCATCGCGCAGGGCCTGAAGAGCGCCAATCTGTCGCTGACCGGCGAGCAGTCGAAGCTGCGCTGGCGTCCGCGCCGGGTGGAATTTCATTCCGCGCTCGTGCACCGGCAGTTCGTCACCTCGCGGCTCGCCTGCCGCGCCTATCGCGCGGCGCTCGCGAGCGACGGTAGACCCTCGCGTATTTTGAAAAGACTCTGGCAGGCACATCGGGACTGGAACTGACAGCACCTTCGTGGCACGGCGCGGCTGACGGCGGGGTTTTCGGCGCGGATGCTCAGAACGGGCAGTATCTCGAGCCCCATCGACCGCCGTCGCGACGGACTGCGGATCCTTGCCAGCCGCTTCCGCGGGCGGGGCCTGCCGGCTGTCCGCTACGACGTGTGGATGCCGAACCTCGGTCCGAGCGAGCGGCTGTTGTCGGCCTTCCGGCAGCGCCGTATCTCCTGGGCGCAATTCGCCCGCGAATACCGCCGCGAGATCTACCTCGACGGTCCGATCGATGCCCGCAGCCGCACCATCAGGAACCACGGGCAGAAGTTCACCCTGCGGCTCATCGGGCAGCTCGCGCAGCGCGGCACCGTGACGCTGCTGTGTCACTGCGCGCAGGACGAGCCGCATTGCCACCGCCACCTGTTGTATAGACTCATTCTCAAAAAGCGCTGACGCCGGTGCAGCTGCGTAGCACCCGCGCCCTGACGGGCGCCGCGCGCCGCGCGCCGCACGGCGCTTGAACGGGCGATCGTCCGACGGCGACACGTTGACAGTCGACTGCGCCTGTCTACACTTCGCGGCGCAGCGCAAGCTGCCGCCCTTTACCGGGCGGCGGCGCGCTGCGTGTGACATGTCCACTACCAAGGAGTCAACATGAGGAAAGCTGTATTCGCTATCGCCACCGCCTTGTCTCTCGGCGCCGGCATGGCCAGTGCCGATCCGGTACGCGACTGGCACGATCTGGAAAAGGTGCACAACCACGTCAAGGAATCGATCCACGAGATGGAGCGTGCGCGCGCCGCGAATCACTACGACATGGCCGGCCACGGAGCGAAGGCCGAGGAGCTGCTGCACCAGGCCGAGCGCGAGCTGCACGAGGCGATCGAGGCGGCGAAGGCGTCCAGGTAACAGGTCGGGCAGCCGGGCGGCGGCGGCGCGGAAAGCGCCGCGCCGCCCGGAAAGCCTTGGAGCGGCTCTGGCAAGGCTCCGCGTCGAGCTCACGCGGCGTTCTGCAGCTCCACCCAGGTCGGAGCGTGATCGCTGGCCTTTTCCCAGCCGCGCACGGCGCGATCCACTCCCGCGCCGGTGAGGCGCGGTGCTGCCGCCGGGCTCAACAGCAGGTGATCGATGCGCAGCCCCGCATCGCGCGCATAGGCGTTGCGAAAGTAATCCCAGAAGGTATAGATCTGCTCATGCGGATGGAGCTTGCGGATCGCATCCGTCCATCCCTGACTCATGAGGCGGGCGAACGCCGCGCGCGTCTCCACGCGAAACAGCGCGTCGTCCACCCAGCGCTCGGGCTTGTACACGTCGCGCTCGGTGGGAATGACGTTGTAATCCCCGGCGAGCACCACGGGTGAGCCCGAGGCGATCAGCTGCGCGGCATGGGTGATGAGGCGCTCGAGCCAGCGCAGCTTGTAGTCGAACTTCGGTCCCGGCGCCGGGTTGCCGTTGGGCAGGTACAGGCAGCCGATGGTCACTCCATGCAGCCGCGCCTCGATGTAGCGGCTGTGGGCATCCTCCGGATCCCCCGGCAGCGCGCGGCGGATCTCGGTGGGGTCCGTGCCGCGAGCGAGGATCGCGACGCCGTTCCAGCTCTTCTGCCCGTGCCAGATCACGCCATAGCCGGCGTCGCGAATCGCGCCTTCCGGGAATTTCTCCGAGGGCATCTTCAATTCCTGCAGGCACACCACGTCCGGCGCGCTCTCGCCGAGCCAGCGCAGCAGATTGGCCAGGCGCGCGCTGATGCCGTTGACGTTGTAGGTGACGATTCTCATGGCTTGCGTGCCCGGGCTGGCACGGGCACGCGCGCCTGCCACGGTCGTAAAGGGAAGCGGGTGTTGCCTGGCGGGACTCAAGGCATTCTAAGCTGTCGGCGTGGCGCTGGCGATGCTCACCCCGCAGCGCCGGGCCGCGCGGTCTCTTCCTCAAGAAGCGCGAGCGAGCGTCCCTGCAGGGGATAGATTCGGTCCGGCGGCAACGGCGGCGGAGCGAACGCATCGCCCTCCATCGCGGTATCGAGCACCACCCGCCAGGACTTGCCCGCGAGCATCTCCGGCAGACGAAACGCAATCGTCTCGTGGTGCGCATTGAACAGCAGCAGGAAGTTGCTGTCGCGGATCGGCCAGCCGCGCCGGCCGCGCCGCTCGATCGCCCCGCCCGCCAGGTACACCCCGAGACAGCGCGTGTAGTCCTGCTGCCAGTCGCTGTCGTTCATCTCGCGCGCATCGGGGGCGAGCCAGATGATCTCCTTGAGGCCCTCCGGGGTGATGGCGTCGGCGCGCACGTAGCGGCGGCGGCCAAAGACCGGGTGGGTGCGGCGCAGGTGCACCATGCGCTGCGTGAACTCGAGAAACTCCCGGCGGCGCTCGTCCAGGTTCCAGTCGAACCACGAGATCTCGTTGTCCTGGCAGTAGGCGTTGTTGTTGCCCTGCTGCGTGCGACTGAGCTCATCGCCGCCGAGCACCATCGGCACGCCCTGCGAGAGCAGCAGCGAAGCGAACAGGTTGCGTTTCTGGCGGCGCCGCAGCGCCAGCACGGCCGGATCGTCCGTCGGACCTTCGGCCCCGCAGTTCCAGGAGCGGTTGTCGTCGTTGCCGTCGCGGTTGTCTTCGCTGTTGGCCTCGTTGTGCTTCTCGTTGTAGCTCACCAGGTCCTGCAGCGTGAAGCCATCGTGCGCGGTGATGAAGTTGATGCTGGCGTTCGGCCTGCGGCCGCTAGCCTCGTAGAGGTCGCTCGAGCCGGTGAAGCGCCGCGCGAACTCGCCCATCAACCCGGCATCGCCCTTCCAGTAGCCGCGCAGCGTGTCGCGGTACTTGTCGTTCCACTCGTTCCAGCCGGAGGGAAAGTTGCCGACCTGGTAGCCGCCTTCGCCGATGTCCCAGGGCTCGGCGATCAGCTTGGCCTGCGAGAGCACCGGGTCCTGGCCGATGGTGTCGAAGAAGGAGCCCAGGCGGTCGACGTCGTGCAGCTCGCGCGCCAGCGCCGACGCCAGGTCGAAGCGGAAGCCGTCCACGTGCATCTCCAGCACCCAGTAGCGCAGGCTGTCCATCAGCATCTGCAGCACCCGCGGATGCTGCAGGTTCAGCGTGTTGCCGGTGCCGGTGAAGTCGATGTAGTAGCGCGGCTCGTCCGCCGACAGCCGGTAGTAGGAGGCGTTGTCGATGCCGCGGAAGGACAGCGTCGGCCCGAGCTGGTTGCCTTCGGCGGTGTGGTTGTAGACCACGTCGAGCAGCACCTCGATACCCGCCGAGTGCAGCACCTTCACCAGGGTCTTGAATTCGCTCATCCCTCCGCTGGCCGAATAGCGCATCTCCGGGGCGAAGAAGCCGAGCGTGTTGTAGCCCCAGTAGTTGCGCAGCCCTCTCTCGAGCAGCAGCCGGTCGTCCACGAAGGCATGCACCGGCATCAGCTCGACGGCGGTGACGCCCAGGCTCACCAGGTGATCGACGATCGGCGCGGTGGCGAGTCCGGCGCAGGTGCCGCGCAGGTGCGGCGGCACTTCGGGGTGGCGGATCGAGAGTCCCTTCACGTGCGCCTCGTAGATGATGGTGTCGTGCCAGGGAATGCGCGGCGGACGGTCATCGCCCCAGGTGAAGGCGGAATCCACCACGCGGCACTTCGGCGTGAAGGGCGCGCTGTCGCGGCGGTCGAAGGACAGGTCCGCCTTGGCGTGCCCGGAGCGATAGCCGAAATGCGCGTCGCTCCACTGCAGCGATCCCTGCAGGTGCTTGGCGTAGGGCTCGATGAGGAGCTTATGCGGATTGAAACGGTGGCCGCGCTCGGGATCGTACGGCCCGTGCACGCGAAAGCCGTACAGCAGTCCCGGACGTGCCTCCGGAAGGTAGACATGCCAGTTGTCGTCGGTGCGCTCGCGCAGCTCGATGCGCTGGATTTCGTGCCGGCCGGAACTGTCGAACAGGCACAGCTCGACCTTGGTGGCATTGGCGGAGAACAGCGAGAAATTGACACCCTCGCCGTCCCAGGTGGCGCCGCGCGGGTAGGGCTGACCCGGCCACACGGCGCTGATCGGTCCGTCTGCCTTCATTCACCATCCGCCTTCACGAGCCGCGCACTTGCTATTGATACTAGGGTGCGGGAAGCGCGCCGTTCAACTTTCCAACACGGCAAGCTTAGCAGTGTTGGATCCGGGCACCGCGCTGTTACGGGTACAGGGCGCTGGCGACGGTGCGCGCAACGCCCTCGGGCTCGAACACCGGCGTCGAGCAGGTACTGCCGCTGCAGGCGAACGCCGCTGCGCGCGCGAGCTGCGGGTAATGCACCTGCGGATTGGGCAGCGGCCCTTCCGCGGCATCCCACCAGTCGACCTGCAGGTAAGTCGCGGGGAACTGCAGCGCCGCCGCATGCAGTGCCTGCGCCGCCGGGTCCTGCTTGCCACCGACGACCGTGATGTGGATCGGCGCGCCGCTGAGCTCGCGATCGGCGAGCAGGATGTCGCTGCCGAGCTGATCCGGCTCGCCCGCCGCCGCCAGGAACCGCATCGCCTGCCGTGCAGTGGCCGCATCGCGCGGATCGCCGCTGTAGTGCTGCAGCAGATTGGCCAGCCGTACGAGCGCGGCACTCTGCGCGATGGTGCGCGTGGGATCCTTGAAGACGCCGCTCGCGCCCGCCGGCGCCGGCGCGCTCATGAAACCCCCGCGGCGATCGGGGAACTCGCGGGCGATATAGCGTAGCGCCGCCTGCGCGCGAGCGAGCCACTGCCGCCCGCTGGTGGCTCGGTAGAGCGCGAGGAATGCCTCGCCCATGGCGAGCGTGTCGTCGAGATACGGGCCGCCCTGGTCGTGGCGATCGTGACTGAAGCCGCCGCCGGGCAGCGCCCGATGCGTCGACACCCACTCGGCCGCACGCTCGGCGCTGGCGAGTGCTGCGGCCTGTCCGCTGACTTCGTACAGCCGGCACAGCGCGCGGATCATCCCGCCGTTTTCACGCGCGTACTCGTGGGTGTCGATGCGTGGAATGCCGAGCCGGCGCCGAGCGGCGTCGTCCCTGGCGTAGTACTCGTGACCGGTCATGGTGGCGGACAGATCGGCGTCCTGGCTGACGTAGAAGGCGCCTGCGGGCGAGCGCAGAAACCCGCTGGCGTAGCGCTCGAGCGCGAGTGCTGCGCCTAAGTAACGCGGGTCCTGCCAGCGGGCGTAGGCTTCCGCGTAGAGACGCAAGTCGTCGGCCTGGAACGACAGCAGCTTCTCGTAGTGCGGTGCGGCCCAGTCCCGAGTGGCTGAGTATTGCCACACGCCACCCCACACCGGGTCGATCAGCCTGAGATTGGCGTTCAGCGTCTCGCGCGCGCGGCGCTCGGCGAGCGGGTCGCGCTCTGCGCCGGCGAGAGCGAGCGTATATTCGAGCGTCGCGGCATCGAGAAACTTCTGGCCGCGGCCCCAGCCGCCGTAGCGGCTGTCGTAGGCCTCGAGGTACGTTTTCCTGAAAGCCGCGCGCTGTGCGGCGCTCAGACCTCCGGCCCGCGTCGCCACCACGGCCACCGCCGGCCCCACCGAGGGGCCGGGTGTCGGATCGTCGATGATCGCCTGCAGCAGGCTGGCCATCTGCTCGGGCGACAGGAAGCCGCGGCGCTTCACGATCTCGGTGCCGTCGGCGGCGAGCACGATGGTCGCCGGCCATCCCCAGTCCGCATAGCGGCTCGCCAGATCCGGGTCGGAGTCGGCATCGATGCTGACGGCGAGATAGCGCTGGCCGATGAGCGCCGTGACCTTCGGATCCGCGTAGGTCTGCTCGTCCATAACGTGGCACCAGTGACACCACACCGCGTGCAGATCGAGCAGCACGAAGCGGTGCGCGCGCGCGGCCTGCGTGAACAGCGCCGGATTCCACTGCGTCTGCCAGTGGATCGCCGCCGTCGCGGCAAGCGCCTGGGCGCAACCGCACCCCAGCGCAGCGAGCGCGGCCAACGTGGATAGGAGACGCGGGAACTTACGCGGTTGCGGCATGGCTCGCGCTCGGCTTGCTGTCATTACCTATACCTATACGCGGCAACGGCGTGTTTGGATGCGCAGCAGCGGTCAATCGCGAGAGCGTATAGTTGGACACGTTGGCTCGGACGCTTCCGCGCAGGGGGCGATCATGCGACTCGCAACCTCGCTTGGCACACTTGCCTTAGCCCTCGCCACCGCTTCACTCCGCTCGACCGCTGCAGACAGCCCGGCTCTGCCGCTCGCCGCGGCGGGCAACGGTTCCTGCCCCGACGCCGGGCTCAAGCTTCCTCCCGGATTCTGCGCCACGGTGTTTGCCGATGACATCGGCCACGCTCGCCAGCTGGTGGTGGCTCCGAGCGGTGTCGTCTACGTCAACACCTGGAGCGGCAGCTACTATGGCGACAAGCCTCCGCATCCCGGGGGGTTTTTGGTGGCGCTGCAGAGCACCACGGGCGACGGCAAGGCGAATATCATCCAGCGCTTCGGAGCGACGGCTGAAGCCGGCGGCCACGGCGGCACGGGGATCGCCCTGTACCGGGGTGCGCTGTACGCCGAAGAGGCCGATCGCATCGAGCGCTACGCGCTCAGCGGGGCTGCGATCACGTCGTCCCGGCCCGAGGTCATCGTGTCGGGCCTGCCGCTGACGGGGGATCACCCGATGCATCCGTTCGCGATCGCTGCGGACGGCGCGTTGTACGTGGATCTCGGCTCAGCGACCAACTCCTGCCAGGGGCGCAACCGTCAGCTCGAGTCACGCGGCATCAAGCCGTGCACCGAGCTCGAAACGCGCGGCGGCATCTGGCGCTACAGCGCTGACAACACCCGGCAAAGATTCTCCGCCGCCGAGCGTTATGCCACCGGCATCCGCAACGGCGAGGGCATTGCTTTCGATGCTAGCGGCGCGCTCTATGCGACTCAGCATGGACGCGATCAGCTTCACCAGAACTGGCCGAAGCTCTACCACCCCGAGGAGGAAGCCACTCAGCCGGCGGAGGAGCTGCTGCGACTCGAACCGGGCGCCGACTACGGCTGGCCGGAATGTTACTTCGATGCCGTGCAGAACAAGCGGGTGCTCGCGCCGGAGTATGGCGGTGACGGCGGCAAGGCCGTCGGCGTGTGCGTGGCAAAGCGCGCGCCGGTCGCCGCATTCCCGGCACACTGGGCGCCGAACGCCCTGGCGATATATACCGGCAGGAACTTTCCCGAGCACTATCGCAACGGGGCATTCATCGCCTTCCACGGGTCGTGGGACCGCGCTCCCTATCCGCAGGGCGGCTACAACGTGGTATTCGAGCCGCTTACGGGCGGAGCGACCGCCGCGCGCTGCGAGGTATTCGCGGACGGCTTTGCCGGGCCGATAAAGGAGCCGGTGCGCGCCGAGCATCGTCCCTCCGGCCTCGCCGTGGCAGCGGATGGCGCTCTGTATATCTCCGACGACCAGCGCGGCCGCATCTATCGCGTCGTCTATCGCGGCGGCAACGTCGCCGGGGCGGCGGTGACGTATTGTCCGCCGGCGGATGCGCCCGCCGGGTCAGCGAGCGGCGCTGCGGAGCGTCCCCCCGAGGGGGTGCATGCCGATGCCGGCAACGCCACTGCCGGGCTGCCGGTGCCTCCCGGCGCCTCGCGTCGCAGCCTGCAGCTCGGCTACGAGGTGTTTCACGGCAGGGCGGGCGGCGCCCCCTGCACGGGGTGTCATGGCACGAACGGCGAGGGCACGCCGCTCGGACCCAACCTCACCAGCAAGACCCACCTGTGGAGCGATGGCAGCTACGCGGGGATCGCCAAAATCATCCGCGACGGCGTGCCGCAGCCGAAACGCTATCGCAGCCCCATGCCGGCCATGGGGGGAGCGCAGCTGACCGATGAGCAGGTCGCGGCGGTGGCCGCTTACGTCTGGGCACTCAGCCATCATTGAGCCGCCGGGCTCTGCGCTGCGATGAGCCCGTAGGCGGCCTCGATCAGCTCGTTCGCTTCGTGCTCATCAATGCTCGCGTGCTCGAATTCCGCCGCCTCGATGAGCGCGATCATGCGGCCGGCGATGGCATTGCGCTGGGTGGTGAGGCTCGCGATCTGCGCCTCGAGTGCGCTGTAGGTGGCATCGTCGCCGCTCAGTGCGCGCGTCGAGATCATGAGCGTGCGGCGTGCCAGCTCGCCCAGCGGTGCGTTGATCGCCTTGTAGGCCGCGCCGAGACGCGACAGCGTGTCGTGTTGGGCGTCCGGCGCATCGAGCACCTCCACCAGCACCCGGCCGTCGTGGGCATAGTCATCTCTGAGCTGCGTCAGCTGCATGAGAGTAGGACGCACATCGGTATGGTCCGAGAAGATCGCGCCGCTCTCGCCCAGGGTGCGCACGTGCGGTCCCACCAGAGCGAGCCAGGTGTGGGTGATGCTGCGCTGGAAGTCGCCATGGTTCCAGTTGAAGCCCGGCTGCTCCTTGGAGCACGCGCTGAGCGGCGTGCAGGCGGTGACGCTGGTGGCGGCGGTGATGAAGAAGTCATCGTTCGCGAAGTACGTCAGTGTCGGCGTGCGCGCCGGATCGTGGGTAATCATGTGCAGCAAGGCCATCTCGGTGGGATCGGCCATGCGCCGCATGAGCAGCGGGGTCGAGCTCGTGACCGGATCGAACGCCACCAGCGTGGCGAGATCGTGCTCGAGCGCGCGCGTCAGCGGGCTGGTGGGGCCCGGGTGGCCGTTCAGGTAGACGGTCGGTGCGTCGTCGCTGTGCACTGACAGGGGGGGTGCGCTGCCGGACTCGGTCAGCAGCAGCTGGCGAGGTCGGGAGCGCCGGCATTGCCGCAGACGCTGCTGTGCCTGGCGCAGTGGATCGAGATGCCCTCGAAGTCCGCCACCGCCTTGTCGAAGTTCGCCTGGGCCTCCATGGCCTCGGGAGAATTCGCACCGAACACGTTGTCGATGTCGCTGCTGACGTTCTCGAACTCGATGTTCGCCACCGAGAAGGCGCCGACGTCGCAGCCGGCGCGCGTGAACGGCACCCAGGGCGCCGGATGCATCTTGCCGCGCGGATCGATCATCTGCGGCGCCCCGTCGGGCGCGGTGTCGGTCCAGTAGACGAAGGAGCTGGAGAACCCCACCGAGCCGTCGGCGCGGAAGTAGCCGTAGGAATTCGCGACCGGTTGACCGTGCTTGTCGCCATAGTTGCCGGTCAGGGTGGTGATGATGTCGTCCGCGGTGTGCGAGATGAGCGGAGTGTGGTGGTTGGTCAGAATCGTGCCGTGCGAGGTCAGGAAGTTGAGCAGGTTCGGCATCTGCTCGAGATCGGACGGCACGTTGGGGTTGTCGCGCCGCAGGTGCACATTATCGAACTGCAGCTCGATGACGTGCTTGATGCCGCCGAGATGGCAGCTGCGGGCCTCGGCGTTGCCGCCGCTGTCGGCCAGGCTTGCGGCGGGTGCGGCGATGAAGGCTGCGGCAATGACCAGCCAGGCAGGCGCGCGCAGCGCCTCGCGGAACCTTCCCATGTCGGTCTCCCTCAGTGTTGTTGGAAGCACTTGCCGTGCGGGCGCACACCCGCCGGCCCCCCGCGACGATAGGACGGTGGCGCTACAATCTCGCTTCCGTACGATGACAGCGCGGTGTCAGCTATGACGCGGGCGTGCCCGCGAGAGCGGGCCCTTACGTCTGGGCGCGGACGGGTACCGGGGCCGGTTGTAGCCGCGCGAGGATCAAGCTGGCGGCGGCGGCGAGCAGCGAGCCGACCAGCACCGCGAACTTCGCCGCGGCCAGTGGCCCGGAGTCCTCGAACGCCAGATTGGAGATGAAGATCGACATGGTGAAGCCGATGCCCCCGAGAGAGCCCAGCAGCAGTATGTGACTCCAGCGCACGTCCTCGGGCAGCGTGCCGAGCTTCAACTTCACCGCCAGAAGCGCGGCCAGCACGATGCCGATCGGCTTGCCCAGCACGAGCCCCAGGACAACTCCCGAGCCGACCGCAAGCGGCGCGCCAGTGCTCAGGTCGAGTCCCTGCAGGCTCACTCCGGCATTGGCGAGCGCAAACAGCGGCATGATGCCGAACGCGACGTACGGGTGCAGCGCGTCCTCCACGCGTACCAGCGGCGATTCGGCGCGCGGCCCGCCGGTGAAAGCGCGGCGTCTGCGCCCGAAGCGCGCCGTGGCGGGTGTCAGCAGCCCGAGCAGCACTCCGGCGAGCGTCGGGTGCAGGCCGGCGCGCAGCATGCCGAACCAGACCAGCGCCGCCGGCAGCAGGTAGGCGAGCGCCCGCTGCACGCTGAATCTGTGCATCAGCAGGATCAGCAGTACTCCCGCGGCCACGAGGGCGAGTCCCGCGAGGGCAATGCCGTTCGAATAGAAACAGGCGATGACCAGAATCGCCGCGATGTCATCGATGATGGCGAGCGTCAGCAGCAGCATGCGTAACGCGGGCGGCAGGCCCTTGCCGACCAGCGACAGCACACCGACCGCGAAGGCGATGTCGGTGGCCGTCGGGATCGCCCAGCCGCGCCGCAGTGCCGGCTCGCCGTTGATGAGGAGGTAGACAGCCGCCGGCACCACCACGCCGCCGACCGCGGCGATGACGGGCAGCGTCGCGACCCGGTAGTCCGCGAGCGCGCCGTCGTGGATCTCGCGACGGATCTCGAGGCCGACGACCAGGAAGAACACCGTCATGAGCCCGTCGTTGACCCAGAAGTGCAGGTCGTGCGCGGGCAGAAACGGCGCCAGGCCTAAGCCGAGCTTCACGTGCCACAGCGCTGCGTATACAGGGGCAAACCGGGAATTCGCCCAGCCGAGCGCCACCGCGGCGCTGACCAGCAGCACCACGCCGCTGGCGGCCTCGATACTGATGAAGCGCAGCGGCCACAGGAGCGGATGCGGGGCGTGCGCGGCGCTCATGCCGGGGAAAATATCACCTCGTGGCTGTCGATTCGCTAGCGTGCCGATCGTCGTATTACCGTAAAGCGCCCAGGAATGCCGGATGAAGGAGATGAATCATGCGAGTGATGGTGATCGTAAAGGCCACCCAGGAGTCGGAATCCGGTGTGCTGCCGAGCCGGGAGATTCTGACCGAGATGGGCAAGTTCAACGAGGAGCTGGTGAAGGCGGGCGTGATGCTCGCGGGTGAGGGCCTGCACGCCAGCTCCAAGGGTGTACGCGTCAGGTTCGGCGGCGGCAAGAGCACCGTGACCGACGGGCCCTTCACCGAGGCCAAGGAGCTGATCGCGGGTTTCTGGCTCTGGCAGGTGAAATCCATCGAGGAGGCGGTCGAGTGGATCCGCCGCTCGCCCTTCAGGAAGGGTAACGAGGAAGTCGAGATCCGCCGGGTGTTCGAGGCCGAGGACTTCGGCGCCAATCTGACGCCGGAGCTGCAGGCCCAGGAAGCCCGCCAGCGCGCGCACCTCGCGGCGAAGAAGTGAAATCCTGCACCGACCACGGAGATACCACCATGACAACCCAGACCGGACCCCACCTGCACTTCCAGGGCAACTGCCGCGAAGCCTTCGATTTCTATGCCCGGACGCTCGGCGGCAAGATCGTGTTCGCGATGACTTTCGGGGAATCCCCGGCGCGCGAGCAGACCCCGCCGGAAGTGCGCAACCAGATCATCCACGCACGGCTCGAGATCGGCAGCCAATACCTGTTGGGCTGCGACGCCCCCGGCGATCGCTACCAACCGCCCCAGGGCTTCAACGTGATGGCAGCCGTGGAGCAGCCGGCCGAGGCCGAGCGCATCTTCAGCACGCTCGCGCAGGACGGCAGCGTCTGCATGCCCTTGCAGGAGACTTTCTGGGCGCAGCGCTTCGGCATGTGCACCGATCGCTTCGGCATCCCGTGGATGGTCAACTGCGCCAAGCCGCCGGAAGTCGTGGCGGCCGCGGCGGCTGACGGCGCGTGAAGGTGTTGCCGTCGCGGCAGGCACACGCTTAGGCGCTCTTGGCTTGCGCAGCGCAACTCGCGATGGTGTCATCCGTGGCCATGACGGCCACGGATGTCCATCGCACCATCGACGCGGTGTGGCGCATCGAGTCCGCGCGGCTCATCGCCGGGCTTACACGCCTGGTGCGCGACGTGGGTCGGGCCGAGGAGCTGGCGCAGGACGCGCTGCTCATCGCGCTCGAGCAATGGCCGCGTTCGGGCATCCCCGAAAATCCCGGCGCATGGCTGATGGCCACGGCCAAGCACCGCGCGATCGATGACCTGCGGCGTGAGCGCATGCGCGCGCGCAAGCACGAGGCGCTCGGGCACGAGCTTGAGATGCAACAGCACAGCAACGGCGGCACACTCGAGGCGAGCGTGGACGATGAGATCGGCGATGACCTGCTGCGCCTCATGTTCATCGCCTGCCATCCGCTGCTGTCGACCGAGGCGCGCACCGCGCTCACGCTGAAGCTGCTCGCGGGGCTCACCACGGCGGAGATCGCGCGCGCATTCCTCGTGCCCGAACCGACCATCGCCCAGCGCATCGTGCGCGCCAAGCGCGTGCTCGCCGAGGCGCATGTGCCGTTCGAGATCCCGCGACGCGCCGAGCTCAGCGGGCGCCTGTCCTCGGTGCTGGAAGTGATCTACCTGGTGTACAACGAAGGCTATTCCGCCACCGCGGGCGAGGACTGGATGCGTCCCTCCTTGTGCGAGGAGGCGCTGCGGCTCGGGCGGATACTCGCCGGGCTCGCCCCGCAGGAGAGCGAGGTCCACGGGCTGGTGGCGCTCATGGAAATCCAGGCCTCGCGGCTGCGGGCACGGGTGGGACCCGCCGGGGAGCCGATTCGCCTCATGGAGCAAGACCGGGTGCGCTGGGATCGCCTGCTGATCCACCGCGGCCTGATCGCGCTCGCGCGCGGCGAGGCGCTCGGCGAGACACGCGGGCCCTACCTGCTGCAGGCGGCGATCGCCGCCTGTCACGCCCGCGCCGTGACGGCCGCCGACACCGACTGGGTGTACATCACCGCGCTCTACGATCAGCTGGCGCGCGCCAATCCCTCGCCGGTGATCGAGCTCAACCGCGCGGTCGCCGTGGCCATGGCGTACGGACCGGCGGCGGGCCTGGAGCTCGCCGACCGCCTGGCGGCGCAGGGCGCGCTGCGCAGTTATCATCTGCTGCCGAGCGTGCGCGGCGATCTGCTCGCGCGGCTCGGTCGCTTCGCCGAGGCGCGCAGCGAGTTCGAGCGCGCCGCCGACCTCACCCGCAATGTGCGCGAGAGCCGCCTGCTGCGCGATCGCGCCGCCGCCTGCGAACGTGGAGAGATCTGATGTCGTGGATGCTGTTGATCGTGGAGGCGCGCGGACAGCGCACCGCGCGCTCGCTGCAGGAAGGCCGTGACCTCTACCAGCGGATGCTCGACTACGGCGAGCACTTGCGGGCACAGGGCCTGCTGCTGGCGAGCAACTCGCTGGGCGAGGCCGCGACCCGCGTGCAGCGGCGCGGCGGCAAGCCGCAGGTCGTCGACGGCCCGTTCACCGAGTCGAAGGAGTTCGTCGGCGGTTTCTATCTGCTCGATTGCCAGAGCCGCGAGCAGGCGCTGCAGATCGCCGCCGCGTGCCCGGCCGTCGAGTGGGCGAGCGTCGAGGTGCGCGAGGTCGCGCCCTGCTACGAGTGACTACATCTGCGGCGCCCAGGAGCTGCACCACCCGGCGGCCTTGACGTCCTTGCCGGGAAAGAGCTGGCAGGGACCCTGTGAGCCGCCGGCGGCGCCCTGGTAGAGAGCGCAGCTGGCGCAGTTGCTGCCAGGGGAGGCGCCCTTGGCGCTCCTGGCATCCTCCACGTAGCGCACCGCCTTCGCCTCCGGGGCGCTCACCGACAGGAGCGGAGCGGGGGCGGCCAGCGCGCTGCGCACCGCGCCGGCGGCGAGCGGCGCGAGCGCGGCACCGCGCGCGAGGCGTTGCAGCAGTCGGCGGCGCGACAGCGAGACCTGGTGGCTCATGCCCGCCATCTTAAACCCGGTGGCGGCGATGTTCACTGGGCGCCGCTGCGCGCCTGGCCGGGCGGTCAGCTCGAGGCCTGGGCGAAGGTTTCCATCATGAGACCGGTGCCGCCCCGCGAGACGTGCGCGACCACCGCCGTGCGGCGGTGCAGCTTGGTGATGGTGCCGAGATTGATGGCGAAGGACAGCACCACGTGCTGGCCCTTGCGCAGTCCGAGGTTGGTGGTCTCGATGAACACGCCCGTGGCGCTCAGGTTCACTGCCTTACACAGCTTGCGGCGGCCGCCCGGCACCGTGATGTAGACGATGGTGCGGGCGCGATGCCGTGTATGCAGTCGGCGTTCCATGTTCCTGCGGCGCTCTGTTGTTCTCGTTCTGAGGTCCCGCGCATTATGGCCTTTCCGCGCGGCGGCTGCTTCCGGCAGTGAACTTAATCCACGCAAAGGTTGCGCCTTAGCCCTGGCGCAGGAACGCTCCGATCTCACGCCCGAAGGTTGCGAGGTCCACGAGGAACGAATCGTGCCCTTCGATGCACGGCAGTGGTGCGAAACGCGTGGCCACCCCCGCGCGGACGAGAAAGTCGGCGATCGCCTCCTGCTGGGACAGCGGGAACAGCAGATCCGAGCTCACGCCGATCACCAGCGCCTGCTCGATATTGGCGCGCCGGAACAGCCCGAGCGGGTCGCCGTGCACGGCGAGATCGAATCGATCCATGGCACGCGAGATGTAGAGATAGCAGTTGGCATCGAAGACGATCACGAAGCGCTGCGCCAGGCTCTCGAGGTACCCCTGCACCGCGAACTCCGAGGCGAAGGGCACGCGCTCCTGCATCTCGGGGCGGATCGGCTCGCGGCCGAAGCGCTGCTGCCACTCCGCGGCCGAGCGGTAGGTCACCGTGCCGAGCTTGCGCGCCAGGCGCTGCCCGGTGACCGGCGGCCGCTCGGGCGGGTAGTTGCCGCCCGCCCAGGCGGGATCGCTGATGACGATCTCGCGCTGGATGGAGCGCAGTGCGATCGCAAACGGCGAGGCGGCGGCGGTGCCCGAGATGCACACCAGGCGCCGCGCCGCGCCGGGGAACAGCGCCGCGTAGGCCAGCACCACCATCCCGCCGAGCGAGGGGCCCATGACCGTGTCGAGCCGCGTAATGCCTAAGCTGCGCACGGTCTCGAAGCCGGCGCGCGCAATGTCCTCGATGGACAGGTCGGGAAAGCTCAGGCGATAGGGGCGCTCGGTGGCCGGATCGATCGAGGCGGGACCGCTCGAGCCGAAGCAGCTGCCGAGCGAGTTGACGCAGATGACGAAGAAGCGCTCGCTGTCGACGGCGAGCTTCGGCCCGACCATCCCTTCCCACCAGCCGGGGCTAGGATCCTGCTCCGCGGAGGCGGCATGCGCCGGTGGCGAGAGCCCGGTGAAGAGCAGCAGCGCATTGTCGCGCGCCGCATTGAGGGTGCCCCAGGTCTCATAGGCGATGCGCGCGCCGTGCAGCGCGCCGCCGCGCCACATGGGAAATGGATCCGGCAACGCTGCGTACTGGCGCGCATCCATGGATCGGCGAGCGGCCTTTTTCGTTGGCTGGGGGGGCTAAGCGCGAAGACTCGCCCGACTGCGGCGGCGGCTCAAGGCTCCGGATCGCCGGCTTCGGCGATCCCCTCGAACAGCACCGTCGACAGGTAGCGCTCACCGGTGTCGGGGATCATCGCGAGGATCACCGAGCCCGGCTGCGCTTCCGCGGCCACCTTCAACGCGGCGGCGACGGTCGCACCGGAGGAGATGCCGCAGAAAATGCCCTCGCTGCGCGCCAGGTTGCGTGCGATCTCGACCGCCTCGGTGTCGGCCACCGGCACGATGCGGTGGGCGACCTCGCGCTTGAGCACCTGCGGCACGAAGTCCGGGGTCCAGCCCTGGATCTTGTGGGGCGCCCAGGTCTTGCCCGACAACAGTGCGGCACCGGCGGGCTCGGAGGCGACGATCTGCACATCGGGACGCGCGAGCCGGATCACTTCACCGGCGCCGGTGAGCGTACCGCCCGTCCCCCAGCCGGTGACGAAGTAGTCGAGCCGCCGGCCGACGAAGTCCTGCACGATCTCCGCTCCCGTGGTGCTGCGGTGGTAGGCGGGGTTGGCCTCGTTCTCGAATTGCCGGGCGAGGAACCAGCCGTGCTTCTGCGCGAGCTCCGCGGCTTTGCGCACCATGCCGGTGCCGCGCTCGGCGGCCGGGGTCAGGATCACCTTCGCGCCCAGCATGCGCATGATCTTGCGCCGCTCCACCGAGAAGGTCTCCGTCATGACCGCGACGAAAGGGTAGCCCTTGGCGGCGCACACCATGGCGAGCGCGATGCCGGTGTTACCGGAGGTCGCTTCCACCACCGTCTGGCCGGGCTTCAACGTCCCGCGGCGCTCGCCATCCTCGATGATGGCGATGGCGAGGCGGTCCTTGACGGAGCCCAGGGGATTGAAGAACTCGCACTTCACGTACAGCGTGACGTGCTTCGGGGCGAGGCGCTGCAGCCGCACCACCGGAGTCTTGCCGATCGTGCCGAGAATGCTGTCGTAGATCATGATGCCCTTTCTAGCCCTCGGGCGCGGCGCCGACAAGGCGCGTCGCCGGGGTCACTTAGACTTTGTCGTTATGGTCGCATGATCAGACTGCAGAAGCTCTTGGCCGAGGCGGGCCTGGGCTCGCGCCGCACCGTCGAGGGCTGGATCCGCGAGGGGCGGATCACCGTGGCCGGGCGCACCGCCGCACTGGGCGATCGCGCCAGCGCCACCGACGACGTCCGGCTCGACGGCCGGAAGCTCGATCTTGGAAGTACCCCGCCGGAGTCCCCGGAGTTACTCCTTTATTACAAGCCCCTCGGCGAGGTGACCACCCGCAGCGACCCGCAAGGCCGTCCCACGGTATTCGAGTGCCTGCCCACCCCGCGACGGGGCCGCTGGATCAGCGTCGGGCGGCTCGACGTAAATACCTCGGGGCTGCTGCTCCTGACCACCGACGGCGAGCTGGCGCACCGTCTCATGCACCCCTCGAGCGAGATCGAGCGCGAGTACCTGGTGCGGCTGCGCGGGCGGCCGGGTCCGGCCACGCTCCGCCGGCTGCTCGACGGGGTGGAGCTCGAGGATGGGCCGGCACGTTTCGATCGCGTGAGCCCGGCAGAGGACGAAGGTGCGCCGGGGCCGGCGGGCAGCCATTGCGCCTTTCGCGTAGTGCTGCACGAGGGCCGCAACCGCGAGGTGCGGCGGCTCTGGAACGCGGTGGGCTACGAGGTGAGCCGCCTGCTGCGCATCCGCTATGGCCCCATTGTGCTCCCGCGCGACATGGGTCCGGGCGCACACCGGCAGGCGGACGCCGCGCTGATTGCGCGCCTGGCGGAGGGGGTGCGGCGGGCCGCGCCCTCGCAACCCGCGGGCTAGGCCCGAAGCCCCGGGGCGGCTCGTCGATGCCGGAAGGGCTGGGCCCCCCGGCGCGTAGGCCGGAAGAGGCTCCCACCCCGCGCCCCCCGGCCCTCTTCCCGCCCTCCCCAAGCAAATACCGGGCCAACGATGCATTGACACCCGGGGGGTGCGAAATCAGAATACGCGGCTCGTTTTGCGGAGGGGTACCCAAGCGGCCAACGGGAGCAGACTGTAAATCTGCCGGCTTACGCCTTCGAAGGTTCGAATCCTTCCCCCTCCACCACCCGGACGGGGATGAGCGAATCTCAAGCTGCAGCCGGCAGATTTGGCGTCATCGGCGGGTGTAGTTCAATGGTAGAACCTCAGCCTTCCAAGCTGATGACGTGGGTTCGATTCCCACTACCCGCTCCATGTCAGTCCGGGAAGCCCATGTAGCTCAGTTGGTAGAGCACGTCCTTGGTAAGGACGAGGTCACCGGTTCAATCCCGGTCGTGGGCTCCAGTCGAGCCCGGCAGTTGAAGTGAGTCTGGTTGGTAGGGATTTCGGCGCCGCCATTTGAGCGTTGCGCCCTTTCGAGGAAACTTCCATGTCCAAAGAGAAATTCGAGCGCAACAAGCCGCACGTTAATGTGGGGACGATTGGTCACGTGGATCATGGGAAGACGACGTTGACGGCGGCGCTGACG
>Ga0210394_10001429_pt1 | contig 38440 bp, 32 predicted proteins | sample IncBWC12MmetaG_FD_160121 | JGI IMG/M metagenome (GOLD analysis project Ga0210394, IMG submission 160121) | Forest soil microbial communities from Barre Woods Harvard Forest LTER site, Petersham, Massachusetts, United States - Inc-BW-C-12-M | ecosystem: Environmental > Terrestrial > Soil >... | reverse complement strand
ATAGCCCAATCGGCAGGCTGCCGACGTCACCGAGAAAGATCGACGCAATCGGACGGTTGAAAGGCGCAAAGCCGATCATCGCGCCGCAAAGTGCGGCGGCGATGATCGCAGCCGACGGCGGAAATTCGCCTGACAGTCCCAGCATCGTCATCGCAGCAGTGATCGGTACGACCTCGGCCGTGGTGATCCAGTCGATGCCGTCCATGAAGTTGACGAGGTTGACGAACCAAAGTCCTGCGAGAACTATGAGGGCGCGTTCGATCCAGAGCGGGAACATCGGCGCGATGCGAAGTTCGGCCGGGCTTGCCAGCACGATCGCGCCGACGGCGATGGCCTGCAGCAGGAGGCGGGGCAGCACCGGAATCGGTTTCATGTCGTCCGCAAAACCCACGGCGGCAATGAACAGCGTGGCGGCAAAAAGCGTTTCGGGGAAATTCGAAGATGTCGCTGTGCCGGCGAGGACGATCCCGGCAATCGCCAGCGTCGCCGCAATCACCGCAATTCCCGCGCCTTGCGGCGTTGGAATGCGGTGGGAGGAACGCGCATTTGGCCGTGCAAGCGCGTGCTTCAAGAGCTGCGGGCGGATCAGCCTGATCACGCCGGCCGAGATGATGGCGGCGGCAATCGCCGCGAGAAGCACGAGCCACCAGGGCGCCAATGCATCGCTCATTCCGGAGCCTCGATCGACTCCGTGTCCTTTGCCGCCTTTTCAGCGGAGAAGATCCACACCAGCCCTCCGAAGGCTCCGACGATGAATGAAACCGCGCCGTAGAGCAGCGAAATATTGATGCCCTCGTTGGTCATCAACCCGGCATATCCGAACGCCAGCCCCATCGTGGCTTCACGAACGCCCCAGCCGGCAATCGAGATCGGCAGCATCGTGATCAGCATGACGGGCGGAATCAGCAGAAAAGTCTGACCGAATGAGACGGGCGCTGCGATCGATTGCACGACGCACCAGGCGATGACCACGGCGAAAAAGTGAACCAGCAACGAAAGCAGCGCGATCATGGGCTCGTTTCGCCGGCTGAAAATCACCCGGTTGGCGATCACCGCGCAGGCGTGAATATGATGCGTTCCCCACCATTTCCTCAGCCACGGCCAGGGTAGCATGCCGAGCACGAGAAACCCGATCCCACCGGCAAGTGCTGCGAAATCGATCAGGGCGAGGGCCGAGCGGCCATACTCGTTTGCGATCAGGCGGTAGCTCCAGGGCAGGCTGGCGACGATGGTGATCGCAAGTGCGATCAGTCCGATGGCGCGGTCGACGAAAATCGAATAGGTCGCAGCGCGCCACCCGGCGCCTGAACGCGCCACCAGCCAGAGCCGCACGGCGTCGCCGCCGATCGAGGAAGGCAGCGTCTGGTTGAAGAAGGTGCCGATGACATTGTAGCGCATCGCTTGCCGGATCGGCAGCGGAGCGCCGCATTCCGTGCTGACGATGCGCCATCGCAGCACGCCGACGAAGATCTGAAGAAACGTCACCGCAATGGCAAGGCCAAGCCAGCCCGCGCTCGCAAGATCGATGCGTGCGGCGAGATCGGCGAAGTTGGCCTTGCGGAGCGCGAGATAGAGCAGCGCAGCGGAAACCAGAATCTTGATCGCAGAAAACAGAATCTGGCGCATTTCACCCGTGCTAGCCAGGTTTGGGGATATTAAACGGCCACGCAACGCGATGTCGCGCGCCAAACTTCCGCGCCTTGGTATGGTTTTAGGGCCGATCTGGCAATAGGCGGCTGGCCGGTATCGATAAGCGGCAGTGGAATCGTTAACCTGCTGATGCCCCTTGGATTTCCGAAGTTCGCAAATTCTGTTGCGGCCGGCGCAAAGGGGCGGCTAAAGAGGCGCGTCGGAGACACGTCCCAGGGGGCGGTCACCGGTCGATGCCAATAGATGAGGCGCGGATGGGCAAGAAGATTATTCCATTAATCATGTGCGGCGGCGCCGGCACGCGGCTGTGGCCCGCCTCGCGCGAGGTTCGTCCAAAGCAATTTCTGCCCCTGTTCGGGACGCGCTCGACATTTCAGGACACGGTCTTGCGGGTATCGGACGCAGCGCTGTTCGAGCGTCCAATCGTGATCACCAATAACGCCTATCGCTTCATGGTGTCGGAGCAATTGGCGGAGATTGGCTTCGAGGCCGACATCCTGCTCGAGCCGATGCGGCGGGATTCCGGGCCTGCGATTGCGGCAGGCGCGGCTTTTGCGCAAACGCGCGCCAACGATGCGGTGGTGCTGGCGCTCGCCGCCGATCACGTCGTTCGCGATAACGCAGCCTTTGTTGCGGCCTGCCACGAGGGACTCGTCGCAGCCGATAAGGGGCGCATCGTAACCTTCGGCGTTGCGCCCGAGCGCGCCGCCACCGAATACGGCTACATCGATCCGGGCGAAGTGGTGTCGGGCAAGGTTCGCAGCGTCCAGCAATTCGTCGAGAAGCCCGATTCCGCCAAGGCGGCCGAATACGTCAAGAGTGGCTATCTCTGGAACAGCGGCAATTTCATGTTTCGCGCGTCCGTTCTGCTCGACGAATATCGCAGTGCCGATGCGACAAGCGTGCAGGCCGTCAGCGATGCGGTGGCCAAGGCCGGCCGCGACCTCGGCTTCGTCACGCTTGACGAGCGCGCGTTCGGGTCGGCGAAAGCGATTTCGATCGATTATGCCGTGATGGAGAAGACCAAGCACGCCGCCGTCGTCCCGGTCGCTTGCGGATGGTCCGATGTCGGCTCCTGGCATGCGGTCTGGGAACTGTCGGACAAGGATAAACAGGGCAATGCCGCGCAGGGCACCGCGGTGTTCGAGGATTCCCGCAACTGCAACGTCGCAACCGACAAGGCGCTGGTCGCGCTCGAGGGCGTCGACGACCTGGTCGTGGTGGCAACGCAAGACGCGGTGCTGGTATCGCGCCAAAAGGACGCCAACGGCCTGAAGCGCCTGGTCGCGAAATTGAAGACCGTGGCGCCGCAGGTGACGGAAGATCACCTGAAGGTGCATCGGCCCTGGGGTTCCTATCAATCGGTCGACATGGGCGAGCGCCACCAGGTCAAGCGCATCATCGTGAAGCCGGGTGGCAGGCTGTCGTTGCAGAAGCACCATCACCGCTCGGAACACTGGATCGTGGTGCGGGGTACGGCGCGCGTGACGGTGAACGAGGACGTCAAGATCGTGCACGAGAACGAATCGATCTATATTCCGATCGGCGCCGTGCACCGGCTGGAAAATCCCGGCAAGATATCGCTGGAACTGATCGAGGTTCAGACCGGGAGCTATCTCGGCGAGGACGATATCATCCGGATCGAGGACGATTACCGGCGCTCATGAGGCGGAACAGTGCCTGGCGCAGGTCGGCGCTGTAATTCTTTGAATCAAAACGTGTTTGCACATCTTTGCCGGCCATTCGCCACACCTGTGGCGACGTGCTAGAGAACCACCCCACGAGGGGATGCTGCGTCGCTATTTTTTGGCAATGTCGTTGCCGGTTTGCGCAAACGGGCCGTTAGGGCTTTGATCGCGTTCCGGGTGTCAGGGGTCGAGTTACATGGTTTCAAAAGTGGTCGTTTCAGGCGAGAGGGCCGATGCGCAAACCTCGCTTCGCATCGGTGTGATCGGCGCGGGCATTATGGGCTCCAATCACGCCCGCGTGCTCGCAGGTCTGCCTGATGCAATGCTTGTCGGCATCGTCGATCCCTTGCCCGAGCATCGCACGCGCGCCACCGAACTGGTCGGCTGCCGTGCCTTCGCAACTCTTGACGAATTGATCGCCGAGGGCGTCGATGCTGTGACGGTCGCGGCCCCCACCCATCTTCATCACGAGATCGCGCTCGCCTGCATCGCCCGCAACATCCACATCCTGGTCGAGAAGCCGATCGCCTCTTCCGTCGAGGAGGGGCAGGAGATCGTAGCCGCGGCAAATCGCGCCGGCGTCACCTTGATGGTGGGGCATGTCGAGCGGTTCAATCCGGCGGTGGCCGCCATCAAGCAGGCGATCTCGGGCGAAGACATCTTGTCGATCGCGATCACCCGCGTCGGACCGTTCCCGCCGCGGATGTCGAATGTCGGCGTGGTGATCGATCTTGCCGTCCACGACATCGACCTGATCCGCTGGTTCACCGAATCCGACATCGTGGAAGTGCAGCCGCAGCTCTCCAGCGCTGTCGCCGAGCGCGAGGATATCGCGCTGCTGCAGTTTAGAACCGCCTCCGGCGTGCTCGCCCACATCAACACCAACTGGCTGACGCCGTTCAAGGCCCGCAACGTCACGGTGGCGACCCGCGGCAAATATGTCATGGGCGACCTTCTGACCCGCCAGGTGACGGAGTGTTTCGGCTTCAAGCCCGACGGCAGCTATTCGATGCGCCATCTGCCGGTCGGCCATGACGAGCCGCTGCGCGCCGAATTGATCGCGTTCCTGCGCGCCGTGCGCACTGGGAGCCTGCCGGCGGTGACCGGCGACGAAGGCGTAGCCAGCCTCGAAATCGCGATTCGCTGCCTTGAGAATCCGCCCCGGCCCGCGGCCAGCTCCGCACCCCGCAAGGGGCCGCGACGGGTCGTCGGTTAGCGATCCGCCTCTCAAATGTCTTCTGCCCAACCCTTACAAGACTCCATGAACCAGCATCTGCGCGCCGAAAGCATTCCATTCATCGACATCGCCGCCCAGCGCCGCCGGCTTGGTCCTGCGGTGGAGGAGGCGGTTGCGCGCGTGCTCGCGCACTGCCAGTTCATCAATGGCCCGGAAGTGGCCGCGCTTGAGGCAGCACTTGCGGCTTTCTCCGGGGCCAGGCACGTCGTGACCTGCGCGAGCGGCACCGATGCGCTGATCATGGTGCTGATGGCCAAGGGCGTGGGTCGGGGCGATGCGGTGCTGTGCCCGTCCTTCACCTTCTGTGCGACCGGCGAGGCTGTGGCCTTGACCGGCGCTGTGCCGGTGTTCGTCGACGTGGATGAAGCGACCTTCAACATCGATGCCGCATCGCTCACGCGGGGCATCGCCACCGCCAGGCGGCTGGGGCTGAAGCCGCGCGGGGTCATTCCGGTCGATCTGTTCGGCCAGAGCGCCGACCATGATGCGGTGATCGCGGTTGCCGAGGCCGAAGGGTTGTTCGTGCTCGACGACGCGGCGCAGGCGTTCGGCGCGAGCTATAAAGGCCGCCGCCTCGGCGGCATGGGGCTGATCACCGCGACGAGCTTCTTTCCGGCCAAGCCGCTCGGCTGCTATGGCGACGGCGGCGCGATCTTTACCGATGACGGCGCGTTTGCTGAAACGCTGCGCAGCGTCCGCGTTCACGGCCAGGGTTCCGACAAATACGACAATGTCCGCCTCGGCCTGACCGGCCGTCTCGACACGATTCAGGCGGCCGTGCTGATCGAGAAACTGAAAATATTCGACGACGAAATCGCCGCGCGAAACAAGGTCGCCGAGCGGTATGCGCAGGGCCTTGGCAATGTCGTCGCCGTTCCGCGCCTCGCCGGCGGCAATACTTCGGTCTGGGCGCAATACACGATCCGTTTGCCTGAGGGCACTGATCGCGATGCGTTCGCCGCCGCGCTGAAATCGCAGGGCGTCCCGACCGCGATCTATTATCCGAAGTCGATGCATCAGCAGACAGCCTACAAGGCTTTCCCGGTCGCGGACGGCGGCCTTGCCGCATGCGAGCGCCTGTCGGCCGATGTCATCAGCCTGCCGATGCATGCCTATCTGGATGAGGCGAGCCAGGACCGGATCATCCAGGCGGTGCGGGGCTTCTTTAACGCCTGACCACCGCCGAATAGAGTGAGCTTCTTGTAAGGAGCTCGTCATGCCCGGGCACAGCCGTTCGAAGAACGGCGTCGCTTCCGCTCGCCTATGGTCCCGGGCATCCACGTCTTGGGCGCGCGGTCACAAGAAAGGCGTGGATGGCCGGACGAGCCCGGCCATGACATCATTCGGCCGTTTTGAGGCGCGGCCCGCTTGCTGTAGAAGCGGCGCATGCTCGGTCGTATCTTCACCGTCGGCGGCTACACGCTCCTTTCGCGGTTGACCGGATTTGCGCGCGACATCATGCTGGCGGCGATCCTCGGCGCCGGACCCGCGGCGGACGCTTTCTTCGTGGCGCTGCGGCTACCCAATCATTTCCGGGCGATCTTTGCCGAAGGCGCCTTCAATGCGGCTTTCGTGCCGGCCTATGCCCATGTCCACGGCGAAGGCGGAGAGACGTCGGCGAAACTGTTTGCCGACCGCATCTTCACGCTGCTGTTCGTTTCGCAGCTCGTTTTGCTGATCCTGGCCTGGCTGTTCATGCCGCAGGCGATGAGCGTGCTGGCGCCCGGATTTACCGACGACACCGGAGAGCGCAGTCTTGCGATCGAACTGACGCGGATTACCTTTCCATATCTTTTGCTGATCACGCTGGTGACGCTCTATGGCGGCATTCTCAACGTGATGCATCGCTTTGCGAGCGCGGCTGCGGCCTCCATCCTCTTGAACATCTCGATGATGGCGACGCTGGCGGTCGCGGTATTTTTCCCCACCCCGGGGCATGCGGCGGCCTGGGGCGTTTTGATCTCCGGCTTCCTGCAATATTTCCTGCTCGCAGGCGATCTCGCCAGCCATGGCGGCCTGCCGCGCTTTGCGCCCCTCAAGATTGATGAAGATGTCCGCGCGTTTTTCCGCGCGCTCTGGCCTGCCACCATTGGCTCGATGGGCACGCAGGTGGCGCTGTTTGCCGACACCATCATCGCGACCTTTCTTCCCGCAGGCGCGCTCTCCGCGCTCTACTACGCCGACCGGCTCAACCAGCTCCCGATCGGCGTGATCGGGATCGCCATCGGCACGGTGCTATTGCCGGAAATGTCGCGGCGGCTGACGTCGGAGGATCACCAAGGCGCGCATCTCGCGCAACGGCGGGCCTTTGATTTCACATTGTTGCTGTCGGTCCCGTTCGTGACCGCGTTCCTGATCGTGCCGGATCAGATCATGCGGGCGATGTTTGCCCGCGGCGCGTTCACGAGAGGAGACGCCGCCGCCGCCGCCGCGACGCTCGCCGCCTACGCGGTCGGGCTCATTCCCTTTGTCCTGATAAGGAGCGCGGTTGCGACCTTCTATGCGCGGCGGGATACCGCAACCCCGGTCAAGGCGGCCCTGATCGGGGTTGCCGTCAATGTCGGCTTAAAGATTGCGCTGGTGGCACCGCTCGCCCAGGTCGGTCTCGCCCTTGCCACCGCGGTCGGCGCCTGGATCAATTTATCGTTGGTGATCGGCTTTGCGGTACGCGCCGGCTATCTGCAGTTGGATGCCGCGTTGATGCGATCGCTGGCGAAATTTGTCGCAGCCGGTATCGTGTTGGGTGCGGCACTGTGGCTGGCGGCGCGCCTTTCGGCACCCTCAGTCTCGCAACTCGGAACCCTGCATGACGTGGCTGCGTTTTTGCTACTGATCGCGGTCGGGGCGCTGGTCTATGCAGGGGCCATTCTCCTGCTCTTTGGCAGGGGTTGGTTGAGGTCGCTGGTCAAGGGGTAGTTTGCGCGATCGATCGATCCGCGCCAATATGGAGGTCCCCGCTATCGCAGTGGCTGCGGTGAACGAAAAACATGAAGGTCGGAAACGGAGACAGGATGGCTCCCGTCAAATTCGGTGTCGGTCAAAGCGTGCTTCGCAAAGAGGACGACGCGCTCATTCGCGGCAAAGGCCGCTACACCGACGATTTCACACCCTCGCAGGCTTTGCATGCGCTGGTGCTGCGCTCACCGCATGCCCATGCGAAATATACCATCGATACCGCCCGCGCCCGCAAGCTCCCCGGCGTCGCGCTGATCCTCGACGCGCGGGACGTCAGCGACCTCGGCGACCTGCCGTGCCTGTTCAATCTCGAGGACAACCCGTTCACCGGCCCGCCTTATCCGATCTTGCCCAAGGACGAAGTGCGCCATGTCGGCGATGCCATCGCCTTTGTCGTTGCCGAAAGCATCGATATCGCGGGCGATGCGATCGAGGCGATCGAGGTCAAGTGGACACCGCTCGCCGCGGTCGCCGGCGTTCGCAATGCGGTCAAGAAAGATGCGCCGCAAGTCTGGGCACAACATCCGGGCAACGTGCTGTTCGACGTTTCGATCGGCGACAAGAAGGCCGCCGAGGCCGCGTTCGCCAAGGCGCACGCGGTCGTTGAGATAGGAATCGTCAATCCGCGCATCGTCACCAATTTCATGGAAACCCGCGCGGTGGTTTGCGAATACGACGTGCGGCACGATCATTTGACCTTGACCGTCGGCAGCCAGGGCAGCCATCGCCTGCGAGAAATCATCGGCGGCATGGTGCTCAAGATGCCGCTCGAAAAGATGCGGGTGATCTGCCCCGACGTCGGCGGCGGGTTCGGAACCAAGCTGTTTCCCTACCGCGAATACGCACTCGCCGCGGTCGCCGCGCGCAAATTGCGCAAGACGGTGAAGTGGACCGCCGACCGCGCCGATCACTTCATGGGCGATGCGCAGGGACGCGACAACGCCACGTCAGCGCGGATGGCGCTGGCCGAGGACGGCCGATTCCTCGGCATGGACGTCGATCTGATCAGCGATATGGGCGCGTATCTGTCGACCTTCGGCCCCTACATTCCGCATGGCGGCGCCGGCATGCTTCCCGGGCTTTACGACATCCAGGCCTTCCACTGCCGCGTGCGCACGGTGTTCACCAACACCGTGCCGGTCGATGCCTATCGCGGCGCCGGACGCCCTGAAGCTGCTTACGTGCTGGAGCGGCTGGTGGACGCGGCCGCGCGCAAACTCGGCATGAGCGTCGATGCGATCCGGCGCAAGAATTTCATCACGCCGCGCGCGATGCCTTACACGACGGCGACCGGCAAGGTCTACGATTCCGGCGACTTCGCCGCGCATCTCAAGCGGGCCATGGACATCGCGCAGTGGAAGGAGTTTCCCAAGCGCGCCAAGGCCGCCAGGAAGCAGGGCCTGGTGCGCGGCATTGGGCTCGCAAGCTATGTCGAGGTCTGCGGCACCATGGGCGAGGAAACCGCCAAGGTGCAGCTCGATTCCAATGGCGATGTTTCGGTTCTGATCGGAACGCAGTCGAGCGGGCAGGGCCACCAGACCGCCTATGCGCAGCTGGTCGCCGAGCAGTTCGGGTTGCCACCCGAACGTGTTCATGTGTATCAGGGCGACACTGACATGATCGCCACGGGGCTCGGCACCGGCGGGTCGGCCTCGATTCCGACCGGCGGCGTCAGCGTGGAACGCGCCACGCGCGAACTCGGAGAGAGCCTTCGCGAGATCGCCGCCGAAGCATTGGAGGCGAGCAGCGGCGACCTCGAAATATCAGAGGGAACGATTCGCGTTGCGGGTACGGACCGCTCGATCAGCTTTGCCGATCTGGCGAAGCGCGCGAGCGTCGATCCCGCAAAGCTCAGCGCCAGTGCCACCTTCACCGCCGCCGACGGCACCTTTCCGAACGGCACGCACCTTGCCGAAGTCGAGATCGATCCGGCCACCGGCTTCATCCGGATCGTCAACTACATCATCGTCGACGATTTCGGCGTCACGCTCAATCCGCTGCTGCTCGCGGGCCAGGTCCATGGCGGCGCGATGCAGGGGATCGGCCAGGCCTTGATGGAACAGGCGGTCTATAGTGCCAAGGACGGCCAGCTCGTCACGGGAACATTCATGGATTACGCGTTGCCGCGGGCGGCGGACGGGCCGTCATTCGTGTTCGAGACCCATAATGTGCCCTGCAAGACCAACCCGCTCGGCGTCAAGGGCGCCGGCGAAGCCGGTGCGATCGGTTCTTGTCCGGCGGTCGTCAATGCGATCATCGAAGGACTTTGGCGCGAATACAAAATCGACCATATCGATATGCCCGCCACGCCGGAGCGGGTATGGACCGCGATCCAGGAGCATCAGCGCCGGCATAATCTGTGATGGGTGCTGCGGCAAATCGCGGGGAATGAAGCCCGGCTTACGGTGTTGGAATGATGGTTGTTGGCTGGGCGAAGAAGATTGTCACTCGCAAAACACAAGGAATGAACCAATGATGCGGACTGTCTTGGTTGTTGGAGCTTTGTTGCTGGGCGCCGGCGCGGTGATGGCGCAGCAAAGTGTCGCTGTCGAACAAGACAATTTGATGCGATCGCAAGGCAAGAGCATGTATGGGGTGCTCGGCAAAACGATCAAGGGCGAAATTCCCTACGATCAGGCGGCCGTGAGCGCCGCGATCGCCGACCTCGAAGCGAGCGTGCCGAAAATCGCAAATGTCTTCGCAGTCAATCCGAAGGAACAAGTGGTCAACGCGACCTACGGCTCCTCACAGAAAATCTGGCAGAACAAAGCCGATTTCGACTCAAAGGTGCCGCCGGTTTCCAAGGCGATCGCCGATGTCAAAGGTACGGTCAAAGACGTCGATAGCCTGAAGGTGGCGTTCGATGCGATTCAGGCGAAGTGCACCGGTTGCCACGATGATTATCGCCTCAAGCTCAAGTGAGCGTTGCGTGCTGAACTTCGGCTAACCCGATACCGTGAGGTCGCGTCTCGCAATATCGGGGTACCGCCCACCATTAGGCCGAAATGACGGCGCTACATCGCAAGGCGCTACATTGTAAAAACGGGGTGAAAGTAAAAAGGGGTGAAAGCCTGATGGCTTTCACCCCTTCATTTTTCCAAACCGCAATCAGGTGAAAAGGTCGCGCGGGTGGGAGAAGTCTACTTCGTCACCTGGCCGCGGAGCTCGCCGCCCGGATTGGCCTCGGTGTGCACGTTGATATAATATTTGCCGGCCAGAAGGTCGGCGGCCTGGGCGTCGGTCAGGACAGCGCTGCCTTCGGCGGGGCTCGACGTGGCGCCGGGAATGGCTACCGCCACGCCGGCATTCTTGCCGACCTCGGCGGGGCCATGGAAATGGGCGGCCTTCGCCGGACCGCTCAGCCCGGTATAGGTCAGCTTCCACGAGAGCTTCTTGGTCGCGGGGTCATAGTCGACGTCGGCAGTGCCGGTGCCCGTGCTGGTGGTGGGCGGCACTTCGGATTTGCCGTCGAGTGTTACCTTGTACTTATCTGCAAAGGCAGGACCTGCAACAAAAACGCTCGTGGCAAGCGCGAGCGTGGCAAACATCAATTTGGTCATGGTTCTCTCCCTGTGACGCCAATTCTATGTAGTTCCCAACAGCGGGTTTCGAATTTTATTCCCGGAATTGGCCTTGAGCCTGCAATATTTCGGATCAGTCTATGGTCAGCATAATGCGTATTCTACCCATAAAGTTCTCCCCGGGAATGACGGATCGGTGATGCGGCGACGAATTTTCCTTGGCGCGGGAGGTCTCGCCGCAATCGGTTTCTCGATGTTCTGGTGGCTGACCATCCCATCGGCCATCCCTGCGCAGTCCTTAGCCGTCTATGCGCCCAACCTCGCCAACGGCCTTGTCGTGTTCAATGCGGGCGGCTGCGCGTCCTGCCATGCGGTGCCGGACCAACCTGACCGCCTCCGGCTCGGCGGCGGGCTCGCCATACCCTCGCCATTTGGGACGTTCTTTGCGCCGAACATTTCGCCGGATGCCGCGGACGGAATCGGCCGGTGGAGCGAGACCCAATTCGTTACCGCGGTGACAAAAGGGGTTTCCCCGGCCGGAAAGCATTACTTTCCCGCTTTTCCCTATACGTCTTATGCGCACGCCAAGGTCGAGGATATCAGAGATCTCTTCGCCTATCTGAAGACGCTCGCTCCCGTGCCCGGCAAGGTGCGCGATCACGACGTGCCGTTTCCGTTCAACATCCGCCGCAATGTCGGCATCTGGAAGTTGCTGTTTTTCGACGGCAAGCCGTTCACGCCGGACAGCGCGCATTCGGCGCCGTGGAATCGCGGCGCCTATCTCGTCAACAGCCTCGGCCATTGCGCCGAGTGTCATTCCCCGCGAAATTTCCTCGGCGGCATTATCGCCGCACAGCGTTTTGCCGGTGGACCCAATCCCGAAGGCGAGGGTTGGGTGCCCAACATCACGCAAAAGGGAATTGGCGAGTGGAGCGTCAAGGACATCGACTATTTTCTCAAGACCGGGCAGACGCCGGACAACGATTCCGCCGCGGGCGCGATGGGGCGCGTGATCAAGAACACGCAAGCATTGCCGGACACAGATCGTGCCGCCATGGCAGACTATCTGAAATCGCTGCCGCCTGTCGAAGGCCCGGTGCGGCCGCAGCCGGCGGCGAAGGCCGAAAGCAAGTCCTGACCACCCAAGTCCTGATCACTCAAGGCGCAATTCCATGTTAGGTTCTTCGCAAGACCCCGATCCTGGGAACGGGGATACGTCCGTTCTCGCTCCATGCAGGTGTCTGCCGAGGTACCCGTCCGATGATGTACTCGATCCGTTTCTGCTTCGTCTGCCTTGGAGCGCTACTGTTTGCGATCGATGCAAAGGCGGGGACCGCGGAAGACTGCAATCAGAGCGCCAATCAGGAACTCAGAATCAAAGCCTGCACCCAGTTCATTCTGGAAAACCCGCAAAACGCCAGCCTGGCGGTGGCCTATACGTTCCGCGGCGCTGCATACAGTGCGAGCGGTGACACCGTTCATGCGCTGGCGGATTTCAACGAAGCATTGAAGCGGAAGCCCGACCTGTACGAGGCGGTGTATGAACGCGGGATTGCTTACGCCCGGATCCACGACAACCAGCGGATGTTGCAGGATACGGAACGCACCGTTCAACTGAATCCTTCGGACTGGCGAGGCTATAATCTGCGTGGCAATGCCAACAAGAATCTGGGGAATTACGATCGCGCCATCGCCGATTACAGCGAAGCTCAGCGGCTCAATCCAAAACACCCGTGGCCGTCGCTCAATCGATGCGAACTCTATATTGTCCAGAACAAACTGGACCTTGCGCTTTCAAGCTGCAATGAATCCTTGCAACTGGGTACCGTTCCCGAGGCACTTCGCCTGCGCGCGATCGCCTACATCAAATCAGGCAAATTCAGTCAGGCGATCGAAGACCTCGATGCGGCCTACAAGGCGCAGCCGACCAGCGCCAACATCCTGTATGCGCGAGGCGTCGCCAAGCGCCTGAAGGGCGATGTGGCGGGGGCGACGCAGATATAACCGCCTCGTCGCAACTGAAGCCTGCCGATGCCGCCGCGATGTTCAAACAATTTGGCGTGGCCGGCTACTGACTCACGATCCCGTGCGCCGACAAGTCACGCCGCGCCAAACGCCTTGAAGGTGATGATGGTGTGGGTGTCCTGGATGCCGGGAATTACCTGCACCTTTTCATTCACGAAGTGGCCGATATCGGTGGCCTCATCGACATAGAACTTCACCAGGAGGTCATAGTGCCCCGCGGTGGAATAGATCTCGGAGGCGATTTCGGCCTCGGCCAGCGCGTTGGCGACGACATAGGACTGGCCGAGCTTGCATTTGATCTGAATGAAAAAGGGCACCATCGCTGTCGTCTCCGAGGACCATATTACACCCAATATAGCGTCGCGGAAGGTGCTGGCAACAAGGCCGCGCGTCAGTCAGCGTTCTAGAACAGGCAGCAAGGATAGGGCTGAATATTTGATTCGATCAAAATCCCGCACTCCGTCCGCGGCTTGTCGCCAGATATGCTCGGCGACCTCGGCCGCGGAGACCGACGTCTGGGCGTTGAACTGCGGGTCGGTGAGAACCTGATCGAGGACTCGACGCAGCATCTTTGCGGTCGCCTCGTTCAAAAATGCGGTCATTGGTCCACTCCAGGAAAGCGCGTCAACAGATCAAGGATTTATGTGCCTCACACTTGGCTTGATTCGGCGTAGTTTGAACAAATTGACGGGAAGCAGAATGAGGTGAAGCAGGAGCACGGGATAGATGTGAGCGCACCAGCCATAGAGCATGAAAAGGATATTGCTCATCAGCGAGAGGCTTCTGATTGCCACGATCGTGGTCATGCAAAAACTGGCAAGCACGGCGAGCGCGGCCGAGAAGCCCAGGAAATCGATCCAGGACATTCCCTTACTCCCGCATTCGCCTTTCGGCCGTATGTCGTATCGAGCCCGTTGCGACCGCTGCCGGATTTGCCGGCGCGGACGCGCTGATCAACGTCGCTGGCCGATCAACGGCTGCCGCGAGCCCGCCAAGCAGCGCGATTATCGCGCAATAGAAAGCAAGGAATCCGAGCCTCCATCGCCTGAAGGTGATCCGGTCTTCCGCGTTGGCTTGTCCAAAGCCGCTCATTGTATTCACCGAAAATAAGCGTGCGCAATTTGCCTGCGAGAGACCGCGCGATCGCGGTTCTCATTCAGACGGGAGAATTTTGATGCTCCCGCTAGGGAAGCACGGCCATTGATGCCAGTTCGCCTGGCGCTGTGCCGGGCGACAACGAAGCCAAATAAATGACGATCAAAAACACGATCGACAGCGCGGCGGCCCCAAGCAAAATCGTGACGTCGTAGTCGGTGACCTTGAGTTCTGACTCATCAATATGACCTTGTTTGACAAAACTTATCATCTCGTTTCTCCAGAAAAGGGATTGAGAGACTCAAAGAGCAACTCGAAAAAATCTCCACTATGATTTGCAGAATACTCTTCGACCCGCACGCGAGTATGAAGCTTTTCACAAGCCGATTATTTTTTTGCCAGCGACGAAACGCAAAACATGATGCCGCAACGACATGATACGAACGCAGGTATGAAAAAATATCGGTTCCTCACAGCAACGGTGCTCCAAGGAATCTCTGCTTCGCTCTTGCCGCCCTGAACGATTTAGCAAGACGCATGCCAGAGAACGCCTCGGAAGGGATTGGCGTTTCTGGTCTCAAAGACCATCAGGGACAGTCTTCAGGGTCAAAGCTTGTGCACAAAGCCCAAATTCTGGGAACAGCCGATGCGCTCTCATCGCCGGAGAAAACCGATGCTATAATTTTGGGCTCTGATCAGGCATAGTTGGGGGCTCGCTGCCAATCTGAAATGAATGCCAGATCGGCCGCACCATATGACGGCTTTAACCGGTTCTGTTTGCGACGAGACGATGACCCACCCAATTGCGCTCACCATTGCAGGCTCGGATTCCTCCGGCGGCGCCGGCATCCAGGCGGACCTCAAGACCTTTGCCGCCTTCGGCGTCTACGGCGCCACGGTGATCACGGCCCTCACTGCGCAGAATACGAGCGGCGTGAGCGGCATTCATCCGGTGCCGGCCGCCTTCGTGACCGCGCAGATCGATGCCGTGTTCGACGATCTCGATGTTGCGGCGGTCAAGATCGGCATGGTGGCCGAGCTTTCGATCATCGAGGCGATCGCGGTCGCACTCGCGCGCTGGAAGCCCAAGCATATCGTGCTCGATCCGGTGATGGTGGCAACCTCAGGCGATCGGCTGCAGTCGACTGAGGCGGTTTCGGCCTTGCGCGCGCGCCTCATTCCAAAGGCCTCGCTGATCACCCCGAACTTGCCGGAGGCCGCCGCACTGCTCGATGAGTCTGTGGCGGCCGATGAGGCCGCCATCGCCAGCCAGGGCAAGCGTCTGCTCGCGATGGGGGCTCAGGCCGTATTGATCAAGGGCGGTCACGGGCAGGGGACAGAGAGCATCGATTATCTCTTCACGCCCGGCGATGTCCTTGCCTTGCGTGCGCCGCGCATTGCGACCACCAATACCCACGGCACCGGATGCTCGCTGTCATCGGCCATTGCAGCAAGCCTCGCCAGAGGCGAGACGCTTGAACAGGCCGTGCGCCATGCCAAGGCATGGATCACGGAAGCGATTGCGGCTGCCGACCGCCTGGGCGTCGGCAAGGGCCGCGGGCCGATCCATCATTTTCACCGGTTCGATTGAAAGCTTTCGCATCATTAAAAAGACGCACCGGCGTAAGTAAAATATCGCAGCCGACGAAGTACTTTGCCAAAACCAAACCGTCTGGAGGAGAGCCAATGCCGGTAATCACCACGAAGGATAAGGTTGACATTTTTTACAAGGATTGGGGCAAGGGCCGGCCGATCGTGTTCAGCCACGGCTGGCCGCTGTCGTCAGACGATTGGGATGCGCAGATGCTGTTCTTCCTCAATCACGGCTATCGCGTCATCGCGCATGACCGGCGCGGCCATGGCCGCTCCAGCCAGACCGGCGAGGGCCACGACATGGACCATTATGCCGACGATCTCGCGGCCGTGACGACGCATCTCGATCTGGAGGAAGCGATCCATGTCGGCCATTCCACTGGCGGCGGCGAGGTGGTGCGTTATCTGGCGCGGCACGGCGAGGGCAGGGTGACGAAGGCGGCTATTCTGTGCGCGGTGCCGCCGCTGATGATCAAGACGCCAGCCAATCCGAACGGACTTCCAAAAGACGTCTTCGACGGATTTCAGACCGCGCTCGCAGCCAATCGCTCGCAATTCTATCGCGACGTCGCCTCCGGTCCGTTCTATGGCTACAATCGGCCGGGCGCCAAGCCATCGGAAGCGGTGATCGAGAACTGGTGGCGGCAGGGCATGACGGGCGGCGCGAAGGCGCATTACGACGGCATCGTCGCGTTTTCGCAGACCGACTTCACCGAGGACCTGAAGAAGATCAACGTTCCGGTGCTGGTGATGCATAGCGAGGACGATCAGATCGTTCCCTATGTCGCATCCGGTCCGCTGTCGGCGAAGCTTCTGAAAAATGGCACCTTGAAAACCTACAAGGGTTTTCCGCACGGCATGCCGACGACGGAAGCGGCCACGATCAACACCGATTTGCTGGCCTTCATCAAGGGATAATCTGATGAACTAACCCAACCGGTCCCGGCGTTTTGCCGGGGCCGTGTGATGCTTCTCAGTCCGCCTTCACAAATTCAAGCTGAACAACGCTTAGCAATCCGGTCGTCGGAACAACGATGGCCGGTGACTTCAGTGACAACTTGTCGTCCTCGACGCACGCGATTGGTCCCGACCAGAGCCTGATTTGACGCTGCGTTGACGTGAACGGTTACCGACCGTGTTACGGGTTATCGCTGACTTTCCCTGAAATATTTGCTTTAACCGAGAATCTGGTTCTCTCGTCTCACGAGATACGAATGGCAATCTTCGAACCGCGCGCGGCGCTACCCCTGGTTCTCAGCCTGAACGCAGGCTTTGTCGACACAGCAGGCTTCCTTGCCTTGCAGGGCCTGTTCACCGCCCATGTCACGGGCAATTTCGTCACGCTCGGCGCATCGCTCGCGCTTGGCACGTCGGGTGCGGTCGCCAAGCTGCTCGCGCTGCCGGTATTCTGCGCCGTGGTGATCGCGGTGCGATTGTTTGGCACGTGGCTGTCGAACCGGGCGATGCGGGCTTTCGAGGTTCTGCTCGGCATCAAGGTTGTTCTACTGATCGGTGGTGCCGCGCTCGCGATCCGCTTCGGTCCCTTCCATGACGGCGACAGCCGCGAGGCGATATTGACCGGAATGGTGCTGGTCGCCGCCATGGCGATCCAGAATGCGGTGCATCGCGTGCATCTCGGCAGCGTTCCACCTTCCACGCTGATGACCGGCACGACGACGCAGATCATGCTCGATCTCGCCGACAGGATCTATGCGCGAACGGGAGAGACCGCCCAGCCCACCTCGCGGCTGGCACGGATGTCGACCAATATTGTGGTCTTCGCCATCGGCTGCGGCGCTGCGGCGCTTCTCTTTGTGCGCTTCGGTGTCTGGTGTTTTGTCGTGCCGCCGGTGCTCGCGGTTCTTTCGCTGGCCCTGCGGCTTGCGGAATCGCCAAAAGCGGATGCCTGACTCCGCTCGGCCGCCGTTCACCTATCCCCGTTGCCCGCGATCGCGCGCGGCTACTCGCGCCAAATGGATATGCAACCCGCCTGGACGCGATTAGGCTTCACCCGGTAATTTGGGGGCTTCATGATTCCTTCCAGAAAAGCGTTTTTTTGTACCGCCATCTTGTCGATGATCACCGGGTCCATTCTGCTCCCGCATGCCGCGCAGGGACAGGCGGCCGATTGCAATCAGATCGCCAACATCTACGCCATTACGGATTGGCGGACGCTTGCCACGGGACCGTTTAAGGAAATGCAAAAAGGCGAGAGCTTGAGGCACACGCGCGCCGACGCCAAGAGCGTATTGACGAATTTCGACCGGTGCATCCTCGATATGACCGAGTATTCAAGCGGGACCACGGATTTTTCGTACGTATGCGAGGCGCCAAATTCAACCGCCGGCGGCAAGGACTATCTGGCGGCGGCCAAGGCGGTGGCGGCGCAATGGAAATCATGCTTTGCCGGATGGTCGGAACGCCCCAGTTCGATATCGGCCTTGGGTACCACCATGGCGACCATGGAATTCCGCGAGGGCGACAAGAAGATCTGGTTCATCCGCGAAGGCAGCGACTCGGAACCAGAGCCGGTAAAAATTGCAATTTTCAAGAAGCTGCGGAAGTAGTGCCTACGATTCGGAAGTCCGCGTGACGAACCCGCCGTTCGAAGCGACTCATACACCGCAGCGGAAGATCCCGACGAGATCAATAGAGAGGATCGCCAATGCCTGACTTGATTTTCCGTCGCGCGACCGAGGCCGACGTCCCGGCGATCATTGGGCTGCTCGCTGATGACATCCTGGGCTCGTCGAGGGAGGCAACGGGGGTAGAAAGCTATCCGCGATATCTGAATGCTTTTCGCATTATCGATGCGGACGTGAACCAGTTTCTGCTGGTGGTGGACGACGGCACCAGGATTGTTGGGACGCTTCAGTTGACGTTCATCCTCGGATTGGCCGGCCGGGGACTAAAGCGTGGTCAAGTTGAAGCTGTTCGCGTTGCGAGCGATCGACGCGGCGAGAAGATTGGCGAGGCGATGCTCAATTGGGCTTTGGAAAGATGCCGGCGCGAGCAGTGCGGGATCGTTCAACTGACAACTAACAAGACACGAACGCAAGCGCATCGCTTCTACGACAGATTAGGCTTCGAGCCATCGCATCTTGGTTACAAGATGAAGCTCTAGTCGCCCGCTGGGCGCAACTGGCGGACTTGCCGGCGGCCACGCCGATGAGGTGTCATGGAATGGCTGCATCCTCTTGGGAAGCGGACGTCGGAGCTGACAATTGCGGCGCCGAGTTGGCCTCCTTCGAGGTAATTGGACGTTGATCGGACTTCGTCATCAGCGAAGCGCCGTTCTCAAATCGGACGCGATAGACCTGCAAATTCTCGATGACGCGCTGGACGTAGTTGCGCGTTTCGGAGAACGGAATGCGCTCCACCCAATCGATCGCGTCCACATTGGGATCGCGCGGGTCGCCGTACAGCTTGACCCAGTCGCGAACGCGCCCCCGGCCCGCATTATAGCCGGCAAAGGTCATGATGTGGGAGCCGGCATATTCCTTCAGCAACGCGCTGAGTTCGGCGGCGCCCATTTGCGCATTGTAAACGGGATCGGAGATCATCCGGTCCCAGTCATAGGCCACGCCGAATCGCTTCGCGGTGTCGCGTCCGGCTTCCGGCGTCACCTGCATCAACCCGACCGCATTGGCCGACGACTTGTCACGCTGGTCGAACGCGCTTTCGGTACGTGCGACCGAATAGATGATGCTGCGCTCGATCTCGGGACCGATCGGGCTATGTTGCGGAATTCCGATGGTCGGGAAGGCGTAAGGGTCGAGCGCGAGGCCGCGGGCGAGCGCCGGCTTGCCGATCTGCAACATGGCCCGCGCGTCGTTGCGGCGGCCGGTCAGCTCAGCGAGCGCGGCCAGCAACCCCACGTCACGGCTCTCTTCGGCGAGGTCCGCAACAAAATACAGAACGACGTCGCGTTCGCCGATTGCGTACAGCATATCCGCGGCGCGCACCCGTTCGTCGGCGAGCGCCACATCGTCAGCCGGGTAAACCGTCGGCACCCGCAGCTCAATTCTGTCAAGGCCGAGCCTGGCGCGCGCGAGCTGTCCGTAATAGGCGGTGGGATGGCCTGCGGCCGCCTCATAGCTGGCGCGCATCGCGTCCTTTTCGCCGATCGCTTCAGCAACGCGCCCTCGCCAGTAGTTCGCCCGGGCCAGTACAATCGGATTGGCCGAGCCGTCGTCGATATGAGCAAAATGCGCCCGCGCCGTCGCGGGATCATTGCGATAGCGCAAGGCGATCCAGCCGCACATGAAATGGAAGTCGGCCCGATAATGTTCGCTGGCCGGCATGGCGGCGTCGCGCACCACCTGGTAGGCGGCTTCAAATTTGCCCTGATCGAGCAGCTTGCGGGCGAGACTGCGCCGCTCGCGCCACCATTCGTCGGTATCCTGAAGCGCCATGGTCGCAGGCTCAGCTGCCAGGATCAGGCGGGTTGCCTCATCGATCCGGTCGTGACGCGCCATCCAGCGGAAACGGCAAAGCGTGTATCCCAGATCGCCGCGGGCCTCGACTGCCACGTCGTTGAGCAAATCGAGCGCCTTGTCGTCGTTGCCGGCCGCGGCCGCGCAGGCCTTCACGATCGAAAGCTCGTCGCTGCCGAGGCGTTGCGCGGCGCGCTTGGCGCCTGAAAGATCCTTGGCGCCGATGCGCTTGTCCATGCGTGCGCGATGGTCCTCGCGCGTGAGCAGGTCGCGGAACAGCTCGAACGCTTCGGCCTCAGAGCGCTCCAGCAACTCATCCGACCTCCAGGCCTGGCGTACGAGGCGTCCGGCACCGTCTCGGTTGCCTTCGGCGAGCAGGAGGCGCGCGAGCGCGAAGCGGCCCTTGGCGCTGGTCGGCTGATCGCCTACGAAATCGCGCACGGTGGCGGCGTCGCTCTTTTCCTGCCACAGGCGCGCCTCCGCCCGCTTGCGCATGAGTCCCATGCTCGGCCAGCCCGGATTATCGGCAATGAAGGCTGCGTATCGGCTGAAGTTCGCGTCGGCGTCCGGATGACGCAGGATGAACCATTCAAGGAGTTTGCGAGTCGCCGGGTCGGCGATCGTCTTTTGTATCGCGGTAGCCTCGGTTGTCTTTGCCTTGCGTGCCAGACCAATCGCATCCTTTACCGCCGCGAGATCGGGGGATAGCGGAGCAGCGTCCGTACTCGCAGGCGGCGCGGCGCTGGACCGCGCCGACTTGCGCTCCTCCGCCGCCTCATGCTTTGCATGTCCGGCTTTCTCGTGCGCCGCATTGCGGTGGTGCCGCGCTCCGCTCGCTTCATGCGGCTTGCCGGCGTGCGGAGACTTATGGCTGGCCCGTGCCATGGCGCTGGTCGAATAGACGGCGAGCAAGGCCGAAATCAGGAAACAGGTCAGCGGACGCAAGCGCTGGTTCATTCCGTAGTCCCCCCGAACCAGCCGAACGAACCATGACCATATGGCTGGAGCCGCGCGGAGGGTACCACAGTGCCCGTTCGCAACTGTCGCGCTTGGGCAACAGCGCAGGGAAAATCTCCGAAGGATGGAACTCAAACGCCGTGACGCAAAGCCGATGAGCTGCCCAGATGAAAGGCAGCCGTATCAATTTGAATGCTGCCAAGGATTGACCAGCCCCGCGCGGTGCGTAAATCATGGTGGATGGTCAAAGCATTCCTATTGGCGGCGCTGGTTTTCGTGGCGTCAGCCCACCCCGTTTTAGCGCAGGATACCAAAGTTTCCGTCGGCATGACGGGAATAGGAGGCATGAGTTGCGCTTACTGGCGGGCCACGAAAGAGCACCTCGCGGAGGGGACCGTCTGGATTTATGGTTTCTGGACGGCATTGAATTACGTTGCTGCTGCAAGCGAACAAGCACAATCGGGAACTGACACGGCCGAGATAGTGGCCGAAGTCAAGAAGAGATGCGCGCAAGGACCCGCGCAAACGTTAGCCAGCGTCGTCTGGAATGCCTATCTTGAGTTTAACAAGCGGTAGCCAAGGCCAGCGTCCAGGTCTGTATAATATGGGTTGGCAACCCGCGAGGTCACGCCGATGCCGGACCAGATACTGTCGCCGAAGAGGATGGCCACTGAGGCCTTCAGCGATGCCGCCGCGGCGGTCGCCCGTATCGCTGAAATCTACGAGCGTAACACAGGCTTTTTGCGCGGCACTTTTGAAGCATATGTGGCGGGTGAACCGCTAGAGGCGCGTGTGCGTGCCACCTATCCATTTGTCAGGGTCACCACGGGCACTCACGCTCGATTGGACTCGCGCCTGTCTTACGGCTTTGTCTCCGGTCCCGGCATTTACGAGAGCTCGGTGACGCGGCCCGACCTTTTTCGCGGTTATTTCACCGAGCAGATCGGGCTTCTCATCCAGAACCATGGCGTGCCGGTGGAGATCGGCGAATCGGAAGAACCGATCCCGATTCACTTCGCGTATCGACGCGACATCAACATTTCAGCCAGTCTGCCAATTCGCGACCGGCCGCTACGCGACCTCTTCGACACGCCCGATCTCGGCACCATCGACGATGCGATCGTCGATGGAACGCTGGCCGCCGGTGCGCGGCAGCCGCTCGCGATGTTTCGTGCCGCCCGCGTCGATTATTCGCTGCATCGGCTATATCACTACACGGGCACCGATCCGGAGCACTTCCAGAATTTTGTGATCTTTACCAACTACCAGTTCTACGTCGACGCATTCGCGCGCATCTGCCGCGAACGAATGGCGGCCGGTGATCCGTCGGCCGACGCCTTTGTCGAGCCCGGCAACATCATTACGACCAAAGCGGCTCAAGCCGAGCAGGGTGGCGCGCAGGCTGCCCCGGAGCGGCTGCCGCAGATGCCGGCTTTTCATCTGGTTCAACCGGATTCCCGCGGTATCAGCATGATCAACATAGGCACCGGACCGTCGAACGCGCGCAACATCAGCGATCACGTCGCGGTGCTTCGGCCCCATGCCTGGCTGATGCTGGGCCACTGCGCCGGACTGCGGAATACGCAAAAGCTCGGCGATTACGTGCTCGCGCACGGCTATGTCCGCGAGGATCACGTGTTGGACGAGGAGCTGCCGCCGTGGGTACCGGTTCCGGCGCTGGCCGAGATACAGGTCGCGATCGAACAGGCCGTCGGCGAAGTTACGCGGTTGACCGGATTTGAGCTGAAGCGAGTGATGCGAACCGGAACGGTGGCCAGCGTCGACAACCGGAATTGGGAGCTTGGCGATCACGTGGCCATCATTCGCCGCCTGTCGCAGTCGCGCGCGATCGCGCTTGATATGGAATCGGCAACCGTCGCCGCCAACGGATTCCGCTTCCGTGTGCCTTACGGCACGTTGTTGTGCGTGTCGGACAAGCCGCTGCATGGCGAGATCAAATTGGCCGGCATGGCCGACGATTTTTACCGCCAGCGCGTCCGCCAGCACCTTGAGATCGGTCTTCGAGCGCTGGAAAAGCTCAAGGCCCAGGAACGGGAGCGGCTGCATTCGCGCAAGCTCAGGAGCTTCGCCGAGGTCGCGTTCCAGTAAATGGCGCTTGGAAGATGTGCCCGTCTTGCGCCAAAAGATGACATTTGCCAGCCGAGGTGAGGGCCTATGTGCTATCCTTAGGCCGCAACGAAAAAATTTGTCACACCACGGCGCTCAATCAGATGGTGTTCAGATGATCACAATTCCGGAATTGGTAGCGCAGGCCCTGGGATCGTTCCTGACTTCGGACACCAAGAGCAGGTTTGGCTCTTCACATGCCCGCCTGGCTGAAGTTGTCCCCTTTGCAGCCAGACTGACCCTTGATTGCATCGGCAACAGCGACGCCCTGTATCACAACATCGAGCACTCGATGCTTGTTACGCTTGCCGGGCACGACATCCTGATGGGACGACAGATGCTGCGGGCAACGACCGCGGAGGACTATGCGAATTTCATATTGGCGTGTCTTGCCCATGACATCGGATATGTCCGCGGAATTTTGCAGGGCGATGACGACGAGTCTTATGTCGCGGATCTGAGTGGTCGCACAATTCGTCTGCCGCGAGGGTCGTCCGATGCCGCGCTCGCACCCTATCATGTAGACCGCTCGAAGCTGTTCGTCTCAGAGCGCCTCGACGGCACCGAAGAGGTAGACGCCGGCCGAATTGCTCGAGCCATCGAATATACACGCTTTCCATATGCATCATCCTCGAACGACGACGATCTGATCGAAGAGGAGGGCTTGTTGCTGCGAGCCGCCGATCTCATAGGCCAACTCGGTGATCCCAACTACCTGAAAAAGGCAAATGCGCTGTTCTACGAATTTGACGAAATCGGTTTGAACAAAAAGCTCGGCTACGATACGCCCGCCGACGTGGTCTACAAGTACCCGCAGTTCTATTGGAACAACGTCGCTCCGCAAATTCAGATGGCGATACGCTACCTCAACGTCACCTCGAGCGGACGCCAGTGGATAGCAAACCTTTATGCCAATGTTTTCCGCGCTGAGCGCGAGCTGAACCTGTCGGGTCCGCAACTGTGATCGTGCGGCGCCTGGATTTCCGCAAGGTCAGAGAATGCAGCAGGCTCGCATGCTTCAGGCCGCTGATACGTCGAGGCGCGGAATAGGCATTCCGGTGAACTCGATTTTCCCGTGCCGGAGCAGCTCCGTGGCGCGCTCCGCATTCACGGGACGGCTGAAATAATATCCTTGGGCATACGCGCAGCCGGCGGAGAGGAGAAACTTCGCCTGAGCCTCGGTCTCGACGCCTTCGGCTATAACCTCAATACCAAGCTCCTTCGCAAGGCGAATAGCAGCGCGCACCACTGTGGCATTGCGAGAATCAGTTGTGACCCGGAAGACCAGCTCTTGCGCGATTTTCAGCCGGTTGACCGGGTAGATCGTAAGATATTTCAGCGAGGAATAACCGGTTCCAAAATCGTCGATTGCGATTCTAACTCCGAGCTGCCCAAGGCGATCGAACGTGTCGCCATGCTTCTTCGTGATCTCCATCAAGACAGTTTCCGTAACCTCGACTTCGATGTTGCCAGGTTTAATGCCCCATCTTGCGAGGGTAGCGGCAATTTCAAGTGGCAGGTCTGACGCCCGTTTGAATTGGACGCCGGAAACATTCACCGCGAGAATGTCCGGTGCGATTCCCTGATCGCGCCACCGCTTGAGCTGACGGCAGCTCTCCTCGAATACCCAATTTCCGAGAGGGACAATTGCCCCTGTCCGCTCCGCGATCGGAATGAAAATCGAGGGCATAATGTGGCCGCGCGTCGGGTGGTTCCAGCGAGCCAGCGCCTCTAGCCCGACGATCCTGCCCGAGTTGATTTCTACCAGTGGCTGATAGTGCAGCTCGAACTCGGGACCGCCGATCGCAAGGCGCAATTCCTCAGCAAGCGTCACCCGCAAATGTACCTCCTGGTCGAGCTCTCCGGTATGGAAGCGGAAGCAATTGCGTCCATCGCCTTTGGCGCGATAAAGGGCGAGATCGGCCTGTATCATCATGGCGGCGGGTCCCTCGACGCCGGCCGAGTAGGGTGAGATCCCGATGCTCGCGGTGATGCGCACCTCATGCCCTTCGATCTCGAACGGAGCGGCAAGACTTGTCACAACCCTGGCCGCGAGCGTTGCTGCGGCCACGGGATCACTTACGTCCGCCTGCAATATCGCAAACTCGTCGCCGCCAAAGCGTGCAACGAGGTCGGTCGGTCTGACGGTATTTCTGAGTCGCTGTACGACCTGCCGGAGCAGAGCATCGCCAATCGCGTGACCCAGCGTATCGTTCACGTCCTTGAAATCGTCGAGATCGACGAAGTGGACGGCGAACGGGCTGGCGCTGCGCTTGCTGATGGCGAAGGCCATGTTGAGCCGCTCCAAAAAGGCGCGCCGGTTTGCCAGCGTCGTGAGCGGATCCGTCAAGGCGAGAAACTCGACCCGGCGGGCATAGCGTTCCGAAGTCCATAGATACGCGACGACGACCCCGCTGACCAACAGGCCTGCGATCAGGATTATCCAGGCGCGGTCATGGCTGACGCCGAACTTCCCGCTTGCGGCCGGTATGGCCACGAGCGTCCAGCTGCCATCACCAGCTCTCAACTCGCCGGACCAGTGTGTCCCCTCCATCAGGGCCGCCTGGGTGGTTGGCTGGAGTGGAGCGGCGTCCAAGCCCGAGGCGTAAATATAGACCGGCGATGCGGTCGGGCCGGCGGAGGGCGAGAACAGAAATAAGTCGAGGCCGGTGGGCTCTGGCGCGGCGGCCAATATGGTCTCGATCATCACCGATGTTTGAAACGCGCCTTGGACGAAGCCAATCAGATTGCGTTGGCGTTCCTCCTCGGTGTCGGAAGGCAGATCTTGTCGATAGACCGGCAGCATGACGAAAAAGCCCAATCGGTCGCCATTGCCGGTGTGGAGTGTGAAGTCCGCGGACTTGGCCGGTTGGTTGTTCCGCCAGGCGCGATCGAGCGTTTCCCGACGCTTCGGCTCGGAAGCGAGATCGATGCCGAATACCGGAGATGTCTTTGGTTTTTCGGTCGAGTAGAATATCGGGAAATACTCTTGCCGCTCTGGCGATGGAGCCAATTTGCCGTCGGAACCCAAACCCACGGCCTTGATCTGATAGCCTGGTATGCCGTCAGCGATTGCGGAGCGTTCGCGTGCCGTGCGCTCTGCGTGCGATACGCGTGGGATCCAGCTGACGCTCTGGATGGCTGTCTGGTCGCGCAGGGTCCGCTCCGCGAAGATCTCGAATTGTTTCCGGCTGATCTCTTCACGCGAGGACTCAAACAGGGCGCGCAAGGCGACAAGTTTGCTCAAATATTGGTTGATTCCGTTCTGCAGAATACCGGATTGGTTCTCGGCAGCGGATTGGAACTCCTGGATCGCAACCCGATCCTCCCATTGCGAAACGAGCAACCCGCCGCCGATCGAAAGAGCCACGCCGATGGCGGAGGCCGTAAGCATTGGCAGGAAGTGCTTGGACTGGCCCCATAGCTCCCTTCCGGACATCTTCGGAAGTCGAAAAACCGTGGGCAACTTGCGGAAAAACATGTGGCCTCGAAACCAAAGATGCTGACGATCTTGAGCTAACGCGTCAGGCGATCAAATGCCTTGCGAAGTACTTAGCTGGTTAATCGGCGGTAAATGGAATTGCTCCAACCGATGGCCGCTGAGGGCAGCCTCGTGAACACTCTCCGCCGCTCGGTTGAATCCCGTCCAGCAAGATCGCTGAAGTCAATTTGCCGCAAATCCGGGCGACCGATGAAAGGTCGTGTTCAGCAAGTCCCATTTATCGGCCAACACGTGATCAGTATTGACCAGCCAATCGGCTTTCGAAAAATCAATGCTGGCTCCCATCACTGCTGCTTCAAAGGCACGCTACCAGTGACAGAGAGTGTTGTGCTCCCGCCAAGTTCTTGAGGATGAGCATCATGCCCCAATTGCGGCCGATAATCTGTTCGAAGTGCCATTCCGAAATGTTCCTGGGACGCATCCAGGAAGGTCCGTCAGGTTATGATCTTCGGACCTTTGAATGTCATCGCTGCTCGCATCAACTTAAGACGGCGGTGAAGCTCGGTGACCCCATGCAGTCCGAAGCGACAATGCGCTGGCTCCAGGGCCAATTGGTCGCGCCAAGGTAAGGTCGCCTTTGCTGCGCTAGCCTACCAAGCCTATGCATTGCTCTGCTTCAATGCGCTGCCGGGGACGGTCGCCATGAGAGGTCGTCGGACCATAGGTAGATAGCGATGGCCGCCAGGCACACTGCTAGACCGATCCAGAAGATCGGGGAATGGTGGATCGGTCGCCGATCACGCGCCGCTGGTTTCATTCAATCACTGCATGAGTCGCGAGCATTATCAGCCTCTCAGTAATTGCGTAGGCTTTGCTGGATGCGCGGTTCTCGGATGATGGTCGTGCAAGTACGAAGCCAGATGGTTTCGAATAATGACTTCCCCGCCGACAGCCGTTTCGAAAAGGCTCTCCTGCACGTCGCGAGGGAAGCCAGACCATAGTGCGAGCGCGGCCTTGCCCAATAGGCGTTCGAATTCGTGAGTTGAGTTATTCATCATCATTGAACCCTGCTGTTCAAAAGGCCCTGTCCAGGGGCAAGTCATATTTGACTACACATCAACGAAGAGCACGCAGCTTAGGTCCGTATTGGAAGTGGACCGATAAGCAGGGTAAGTCAAAGGAACAACCCCAGCTCGGGCGGTGCTGGGAAGCCCGCTCCGGGTCAAAAGCGTAAGCCAAAAGATTTCCCTCGTCCGCGTTAGCCCAGAAGCCAACGTTCACCGACAGAACGACGACGGCTTATAAACAGTCGATGCTAAACCGGCGCTCGCAGCCCGGAAGAGATCCATTTCATCGACTCGGTCGCAGTGACGACCTTATCGACGTGGTCGCAGTTGAGGCCATGAAACGTGCGCGACTCGTATCCAATCCGCGACGGTTTGATGTGGGTTAGAACCATCGGTCCCAGGCATTTGGGACAGGGATGAAACTGAATTGCTATGCGGCTTGCGTCGAACAAGACTGCTAATGATGGCATGATGTAGTCCCTTACATCAGGCGGGAGCACAACACTCTCAGTCACCGTGGATGCCGTTACAGGGCAGGTGATGGAGACAGCCTGGAACCGATGAAGTTCCACCGCTGTTCAATTTTTCTCAGTTCATCAGCAATTCACAAAAAAATCAACGAATTAGGGCAACTGAGGCGGCCTTACTCTTCGCGGTGAACGAACTCCTTGTGAATCTCTCGCCCGACCGAATTGACCACCGATATCTCAAGGTCCTTGTCGTCGCGGAGGCTTTCGTCGCGCCAGTGCTGGGCAAGCTCTTTGCAGTGAACGATCGCCTCGGCGTTGGTATTGAACTCAAGGCCAATCTGATCCCGCATCGGAACTCCGTCTATCATATCGAAGAAAAACTTTTGCATAGGGACCATTTCGGTTGTGGTGTGATCTGCCAGCCAAGCCTTGTTCTCAAACAACTTGCGAAGCGACCTAGCGGTTTGCCGGCGCTGATTCCGCTCGGCCCCGATTGGAAGCAACCGGGCAAAGCGTAGCATCTGGCGGCGCAGATTGATCAGTTCCGCCATCGGGTAACGGTGCTCAGCTTGTGTCGAGTGGCTATGAGCGGATGCCATGGTGAGCCATTCTGCTCCCATCGGAATAGAGTCTACTGCTCAATAGTGCTCATTTTTCAAAATAGGCCGCTGGCCGATTCAAATTAAGCAACTAAGGGTCGAAACAGGCCAGTACCGGCGGCCTATTCGGCCACCCGACGGTTCGTGATCCCGCCGGTCCAGGAAATCCCCTCGTTCCGCGCTGAGCGCGAGCTGAACCTGTCGGGTCCGCAACTGTGATCGTGCGGTGCCTGGATTTCCGCTTGCGGGTCAGAAGCAGGAGTCCGGAAGCTCTCTGAGTCCGCGTTAACTGCACAAGCAGACATTTGCTTCGCATTTTGCTTCAAAGCCCCACCTACGTTTGCACGGCAATTAACCAGGGCTGGCCTCGTCGCCGGTATCGTCGACCGGTTGAGCCGGCAACCAATAACGGACATTTGCAGCGCGCAGCGCTTTCATTAATTGGCCTTGGCCAAGCGCATGAACTCCGGCGAAATTGTTAGTTGCCGTTCCGAAATCGGCTTGATCCGGAACCATGCGACGTACAGCGCTGGCAGGAATACGAGGGTCAAGAGGGTCGCGACCACGAGCCCGCCCATCACCGCGTACGCCATCGGTCCCCAGAACACAGTGGGCGCGATCGGTATCATCCCCAGAATGGCGGCGGCAGCAGTCAACAGGATCGGGCGCAACCGATGCTCCGTGGCCACGATTACCGCGTTCCATGGGTGCTGACCGTCGGCAATTTCGGTATCGATCTGGTCGATGAGGATCACCGAGTTGCGGATCACCATGCCGATCAGCGAGAAGACCCCGAGGATCGCAACGAATCCCATCGGTGCTCTTGCGATAAGCAGCGCTGCGGCAACACCGATGAGAGCCAGCGGTGCGGTGGCAAGCACAAGGAACAGCCGCTGAAAACTCTGCAGCTGCACCATGAGGATCGTGATCATGATCAGGATCATGAGCGGAAAGACCGCGAAAATGCTGGCCTCCGCCTTGGCGCTTTCCTCGACCGTGCCGCCTGCAACCACGTCGTAACCAGCCGGAAGTTGCGATTTAAATGCTGCAATTTCGGAAGAGAGGACTTTGACAACGGTCGCTGCCTCAACCCCAGGCGCCGTATCGGCTTGCACGGTGATTGTTGGCAGACGATGGCGGCGCCAGACCAACGGCGGTTCGATCCCGTAGGACAGTTTGGCGACCTGCTCAAGCGGCACGGCCCGCCCGCCCTGCACGTTGATCATGAGGCTGCGCAGGGTCTCCAGCTTCGCGCGCTCCTCGGGAATGGCGCGGGCGACGATGTCGATCAAATAGATATCATCGCGCACCTGGGTAACCGTCGTGCCGGATAAAATGGCATTAATGGTTTGACTCAATGCCTGTGAACTGATGCCCAGCGCCCGAGCCCGGTCCTGATCCACCTCAACGCGGACGACCTTGGACGGCTCATTCCAATCAAAATTGATATTTCGCGCATTTGGCGTCTTGCCGAGCAATGAAGCGAAGTTCTGCGCAATCTCACGGACATTCACGGGCTCGGGACCGCTGATGCGGAACTTGAGCGGCCAACCGACCGGCGGCCCAAGCTCCAAAGGGCTCACCCGCGGCTGCACCTCCTCGAATTCGGGGCGTTGCAATGCGGCGAGAACGCGCGCTTGCACCGCCGGGCGAACCTTGACTCCTCTTGTGACTATGACGCCTTGGGCGAAGAAGTCATTTGCGAGCTGCTGATCGAGCGGCAGATAGAAGCGGATGGCCCCGCTGCCGATGTAGAAGGACCAGTGTTCAATGTCGGGGTCGCTCTTCAGGATTTTCTCGAGGTCGTCGACCACCTTGCGCGTGGCATTGATCGAGGACCCTTGCGGCAGCGTCAGGTTAACAAGCAATTCTGGCCGGTCTGAGCTCGGGAAGAACTGCTGCTGCACGAACTGCATGCCGGCGAGAGCAACAACAAAAAGCGCAACGGTGGTGCCGATCACCCAATACTTCAAATGTAGCAATCGGTCGAGCGCGGCGTGGAATGCACGGGCAAAGCGCGATGGCTCATGGCCGTGCCCTTGCATCTTATTAGGCAGGATGAAAACGCCTGTTAGTGGTGTGAACAGCACCGCAACGAACCACGATGCAGTCAATGCAATGCCGACGACCGCGAAGAGCGTGAAGCAATACTCGCCGGCGCTGCTCGCGGCGAAGCCCACGGGAACGAAACCTGCGATGGTGACTAGCGTGCCGGTCAGCATCGGGAAAGCGGTAGAGGTGTAGGCAAATGTTGCGGCGGTGACCTTGTCGCAGCCTTCTTCGAGCTTCTTGATCATCATCTCCACCGCGATCATCGCGTCATCGACCAGGAGCCCAAGCCCGATGATGAGTGCGCCGAGCGAGATACGCTGCAGGCTCACTCCAGCAAGCTTCATGACGACGAAGGTGATGGCAAGGACCAGAGGAATTGCAATCGCGACGACGATGCCAGGGCGCCAGCCGAGCGAAAGGAAGCTTACGGCCAACACAATGGCGATCGCTTCGATCAAGGTCTTGATGAATTCGCCAACGGCCTCTTCGACGACCTCCGGCTGGTCGGCCACCAGATGGGAGTCGATGCCGGCCGGCAGGTCCGCTGTTGCCTTGGCAAGGCGCTCTTTGAGCTGCTCACCGAATGCCAGGACGTCGCCGTTCTTCCGCATGGAGATCGCGAGGCCAATGGCCGAGTGGCCGTTGTATCGGAATATCGGCTGCTGCGGGTCAGCGTAGGATCGTTGCACCTTGGCAATGTCGCTCAGCCGAAAGAACCGACCATTGAAACGGAAGTTGATAGCCTTAAGACTCTCTTCAGACGTGAACTGGCCCGAGATGCGAATTGCGATCTTCTCTGCATCTGAGTCCACGGTCCCGCTTGGCTGGATCGCGTTTTGCGTCTGCAAAGTCTGTAGGAGCTCGGAGATGTCGAGCCCCATGGCGGCGAGTTGCTGGGTCGAGAACTCCAGATAAATCTTCTCGTCCTGGGTGCCGAGAAGGTCGATCTTCGCAACGTCGGGAACGCTGAGCAGTTCGGCTCGCGCGTGCTCGGCATAATCGCGCAGCTCGCGGTGGGAGAAGCCATCCGAAGTCAGCGCGAAGATCAGGGCATAAGTATCCCCGAATTCGTCGTTGAAGAAGGGACCTTGCACGCCTTGTGGCAAGGTCTGTTTGATGTCCTCGACCTTTTTTCGAACCTGGTACCAGAGATCGGGCACGTCCGAGGCAGGGGTGGAGTCCTTCAAATAGACGAATACCACTGACTCGCCGGGCTTCGTGTAACTCTTTTGATAGTCGATGTTCGGCAGCTCCTCGAGTTTCTTCTCGATTCGATCTGTGACTTGCTGCATCGTCTCCAGCGCAGTCGCCCCGGGCCACAGCGTCTTCACCACCATCGTCTTGATGGTGAAGGGCGGATCCTCGTCACGCCCGAGCCGGCGATATTCGAAAATACCGGCGAGCCCGACGACCAGCATCAGGTAGACAACAAAGCTCTTATGCTCTAGCGCCCAGCGGGATAGGTTGAACGTCTTCATTTGCTTTCACTCCTGGCCAAGTTTGCTTCGGCAATTCGGACCTTTTGGCCGACCGTCAGAGCGTTCACGCCTGCGGTAACGATGATGTCCCCTTTGGCCAGGCCGCTGGCGACGACGACGATATTTGCCTCATAGCGCGCGACCGTGATGGGCCTCAGAGAGAGACTGCTCGATTGCTGATCGAGCACCCAGACAGCCGGCGAACCGTTCCTTTCAAAAAGGGCGGAGAGCGGCAGTGCGACAGCGAGAGGGGCCTTCCCTTTCAAACGGCCGCCGATACTCATGCCGAAGCGGAGTTGCGGCGGCGGGTTGTTCAGCGTGACTTTGACCGCGTAGGTGCGCGTCACCGGGTCGGCCACAGGAGAAATCTCCCGCACCACTCCCTCAAGCGTCATGTCTGGGTTGGACAGCGGCCAAACGACCACCTCTAGCTGCGTGTTGCTGATATCAGTGAAAGCTGTCTCGGCGATGTTAAAGACACCATCCTTGTCATCCGGTCGTGCCAGCTTCACTACCATCTGCCCGGGATTCGCATTCTGGCCTGCTTCCGCACCGACGGCAGTAATCACGCCGTCGAAATCGGCCTTGAGCGTGGTATAGTTGAGCTGATCTTGGGTGAGGTCGAGATTGGCCTTGGCGGCTTTGAGCCGCGCCTCGGCGGCCTGCAGGTTCTGCAGCGCGGTGTCGTAGGTGGCCTTCGGTGTCCAGCCATCCTTCAAAAGCTTGGCTTGGCGCGCCTCCGTTCCCTCCGCATTGACGAGCGCCGCCTCGGCGGAACTGACGTCAGCTTCCGCTGAGCGCAGGCGGTTCTGATAGTCCTGGACGTCGAGCGCGGCCAGCGTGTCGCCTTGCTTGACCCAAGCTCCGACGTCCACGAGCCGGGAGAGCACCTTGCCGGCCACGCGGAACGACAGATCGCTCTCGTATCGCGGCTTGACTTCGCCGATCGCCTGACGGTCTCCGTTGATACGTTTGGTATCGACGACGAGCGTGCGGACCAGCCGGAGTGCCGCCGGCGTGTCCTCTGGCTTGCAGCCGGCAAGCACCACCAGAAGCGTGAGAAGAAGGATGAAGGGCCGCATGTTTCGAGCTCCAAGAATAGACTGAATGTTGACGTTGCCAACTTCATATTAGTAAAAGTTGGCAATGTCTACATTGTCGCCCGGGTAATCGCGGGATGGCTGATATGCACAAAGTTGACATCGCCAACTTAATTCGGCTAAATGCGCGCCAACTCAGAGGTTTGTCGAGCGATGTCTAGGTCCCAATCCCACGAGCGCCCATACCATCACGGCGACCTCCGCCGTGCGATCGTCACGTCCGCCCTGGAACTTCTGCGTGAAACTCGAAGCATTGAATTTTCGCTACGAGAACTCGCCCGACGCGCCGGTGTCAGCCACAACGCGCCTTACAAGCACTTTGCCGACAAGCGCGAGCTACTGGCGGCTGTCTCAGGGGCGGGGTTCGAGATGTTGCGGAAGCTCATGGCCAGTGAAATGGCGAGACTCAGTGATCCTCGCGAGCAGTTGTTCGCAATGCTACGCGCTTACATTGACCATGGCGTTGGGAATCCGGCGCTCTACACCCTAATGTTCGGAGGATATCTGGGTAGCGCGGATCATAGCCGCCCCGCGATCGAACTGGCCGAAGCCGAGATGACTAAGGGGCTGCTCGCGGGAGTCATATCTGCGGGCGCTCTGGGACGCGCCATCCCGCACACCCCGCGCAACGAACAGAAGATTGCCGGGGCCATTCTGGCGTGCTGGTCCCTCGTGCATGGATTGACTCTCCTGCTGGTCGATGGACTTGTTGGGCCAAATAAAAAGGCTGGCGCGTTGGGCGACAGCCTGGTCCAGGGCTTGCTCGACGGATTATCCACCAAATTGCCGATTTTGCCGCCGGGCACCTGGGTCGGCCCACAAGCTCCCTATCGATAGCTGTACCCGAAAGTCACTTTTGACCTGTGATGTCCGCACTGGATCATAAGCGGGAATTGGCGCTTCGTTGAACGAAGTCCGCTCTACGCTCGAACGTGGACATCGTCGACGAAGTCCGTTTCGTACCGACAGGCGACATCGCGCGTCAATCATACAAGGCAAAATCGGACAGGTGTGTGGATGTCAGCGGTTCGACCCCGTCACCGCCACGACCGCCGGGTTGCGTCATACGCGCGCACCGCACAACTGGTCGCCTGCCGGTCGCAGCGGCTCATGCATGGGCTCTGATTCGCCCCACCAGAGGGGTTGGCACATGTGCCGATGCAATTTGCGGATTGATTCTGACACCACGCGGCTGTCACCGCTTCCGCCGGTGAGTTGAGGAGCACTCCGGTGCCTATGAGGGTGATCGCGAGGAAAAGCTGCCGTGCCATGGTCGAACCTCCTGAGAAGGGCGAGCGGGCCATTCTAAATCCTAACCTCCCGACGAGCTAAACCTACTTTTCCCCGACTTGCGGCGAGTTGTTGCGCAATAGTCACACCCGAATGAATTCGCCAGTCTGATGGCGTGCCTGATCGCGCCTAGCCACGGTTCTGCCCTCATTGCGGGGCGGCCTTGGGTTGGGGGCGGGAGTCGGGGATGCAACATGTCCATCGATCGCGCCAAGAGTTCGTACGTTGCTGGTTCGTACGTTGCTAGTTCGTACGTCGCTATTGAGACAGATCCTATTCCAGACACGTCCCCGGTCTCGGCCGCTCGTGTCCGGAATGTCTTTCAATCGCTTGTCATCGTGCTTGGGGCTGCCTCGCTTGCGGCCTGCGCGCAGTCGAGCGCGGTTCGAAATTCCGGATTTGCAAGTCCCAGCCGGTACGCGTCGGTAAACCACGATCGAACGGAATCATTCGTTACCAACAGGCGCGTCGCATCCGCGAGAAAGCATACGCCGTTCGCGCGGCACCACGATGCACCCCCGACACCGATCGCCTCGCAGGGAGTTGCCAGCTTCTATACGGAAGGGCAGCAGACCGCGAGCGGCGAAAAGTTCGATACGCACGACTTGACCGCCGCTCATCCTACGTTGCCGTTTGGCACCCGGTTGCGGGTGACAAACGTCTCGACCGGGCGGTCCGTGACTGTGCGGATCAACGACCGCGGTCCGTACGTTCCAGGCCGCGTCGTCGATGTCTCGCATTCTGCGGCCAATGCGCTTGGGATGGTTCAAAGTGGGATCGCCAAGGTCAAACTCGACGTCGTTCAATGATTGGGGGAAGTGGCCTTGGAAAACTGGATGTCAGATGCGCCCTAACACCCCCGGCAAATCCCCGTGAATGTGCTGACTTGTCCGCGATCTCGCCGGCGGCCCGGCGCATGACGCCTTGGCTCGACAGTGCCCGGCTCGACGGTATACGCGTCGATGGTCCGCTGTGACGCGCCCGCATAGGGCGGTGTGACGACATTTGGGCGCGACGGCGGTGACGAAGTGACCGATCCGTAGGAGGCCGGTGGCGTCGGGGAGTTGGTGCGGAGCGGCGGGATACGTGAGGCGTTGCCGATGCCGCTGGGGTCGGAGAGCGCCCTGGGATTGGCGGGACCGAACGGCACCCCGCTGATCGGCGTATTGCCGGCGCCCGCTGATCCCGCGGGCGGGGTCAGTTGCGCAAAGGCTTGCGCGGGCACGACCAAGCCGCCGAGTGCCAAGACGAGAACAAGCGCGGAATTGCGGGGCATCCAAGTCTCTCCGGGCTGTACCTTCAGCGATAACGCGGCAGCGCACGACAAGTTCGCCGCGTACCTATGCAACATTAGCTCGGACGTTGTCTTCCTCTGTGGCAAGCGCATCGAGATCGATGAGCTGCGGATCGTCGGGACTGGGCTCGCTGTGGAACGCTTCGCTGCCATGAATGTGAATCAGGGTCTGTACACGCCGGGCATTCAGATGGTCCACATGGTGATGCCGCAGCGCGACCGGCAACAACATTTTTGGCAGCTCAACCAGCGCGAACGCTGGAACTCTGCGCACTTCGCCGTCCTCCCGCCAAAGCAACGCATTGAGGGTGTAGATCAATTGCCGATCGATCTCCTGATTCGGCAGTTGCTCCAGTTCGGCCGCCACACCGATGGCGATATTCGCGTTGCCGGCGCGTGTGCGCACCGCGGCGGATCGGAGCTGCCAGCAGATCAAGTCCGCAGCCGCGAGAACCTCCCGACGCACCGCATCCACGCTGGTCGAGAACCTGGTCGCCTCCAGCACTGCCGTAGGGCTTTTTGTGACGGCGTCCACGAATGCGGCGGCGCTGGCACCAAATGCCGGCGCGGCCCGCTCGATCGTCGCCGCCATCTCCTCAATCTGATCCGCCGCCATGTCGCGATCGCGTTGCGCCTTGGCGTCCGCCGCTGCGCGCTCGGTTGAGGCGATCTGCTCGTCGAATTCCGCCAGTTCGGCACGCAGAGCCTTGGCGCGTTCTTCGACGGCGCGCAGCTTGGTCTCTGCTCGACCAAGCTTGGCATCGGTGGCACCGGTCACCGCCAGCCGTTCGGCCGCAGCACGTTTTTCTTTAACAACTGTTTCAGCGAGGCTCACCCGGTCGGCCTGCTTCTGGCGCGCCGCACGCCTATCCCTGAGCATACTCTCGAACCGCTCGACCGGGCTGAGTTCTCGCTTGAAAAACGCCATTTTCAATATCCCGGACAATCGAGTTAATTCCGTCGAATCAACCAGAATCAATATGCCGAAATCTGGTCGCAAACTTGGATGACATTGCGGCTCGATTTGGCCCAACCCACGCATGTCTGCATCTGATCTGATTTGCCCGTCGCGCCAAATCAGGTGATCATTTCCGGCGCGACGCTTCGTTTGGCCCCCCTCGGTTGGGTGGATGTCCGGCCTGTCTTCCCGCGCCCACGGATGGGCTCCAACGCATGGTGATCCGCAAGCCGCTCACGAGGGCATTTCATGAAGAAGCCGCTGCTGGCATGCGTATTTTCTCGCTTCGCTATCGTTGAGTTCCGACCTTCCAGCCAACCAAGAGGCCCGCGATTGGCGCCTTCGTGGGGCGGCCCCAAGATCAAGCCATGTCTGCTTGCCCCCCAAAGAGCAAACAGCCAGGTGCTTCATCTGCAAGCCTGCTTTGTGCCAAAGCCGGAGGTAGCTTGGTTGCCAATTCGTTATTGGTTGCCGCCGTTTTTATGTGTCGCAGTTAGCCCGCTCCTTAGAATTTTGGCTTAACTCGACCGAATGGAGCGACGAACGGCACAGCGGCGGCGGGTTCTGAAAGCCGGATCGATTGAGTTCGACGGCAGGACAGTCGAATGCGTTTTGAAAAACATATCCGCAACGGGCGCCGCACTCCAAATAGACCGTCGGCTTTGTATTCCTCACGAATTCAAGCTCAACATCCCACACGGTAAAATTTGCCAGAACTGTCGCGTCGTGTGGCGCAAGGAAGCGCTGATCGGCCTGGCATTTGAAGCGGCAGCCTGATCAACCCTGGATTAAAGCTCTGGCAAGTCAGGGGGTTGTGAAGACAGATGATACAACGGGAATTCTACAACCAGCTCCTGAACGCTAGCTGAGCAGCGCGGAGCCGGGCGGGCTTGGCAAAGCGATTATCGGCCGCTGCCTCGCCTAGGTTCGAGCCTTCGCGTACTGCATGGTCCAACGCGCCTCATCGCCCGAAGAGTACTCATTTCCGTCCCACGGGGTGCCGCAGATATGCAAGTACGCATATGGCGTGCCTGAAAACATGATCCACGCACCTGCGTCTCGGACCGTCGTCGGAAGGCCGCAGTGTTTGGCGTCAAAGGGCCAAAGCACCATCCAATGTGGGCCAATCGGGATGGCAGGGCTGGTACGGTCGAATGGCGTATCGTTGCTGTGCTGTGTAGCGCCACACAGCATGTAGCAAAGCCCCGGAGCTGTGTTCGTTGGAGCGGGCTTGCCGGCGTGGATGTCCTTGAACCACTGTAAGCCGAGCTGATCCACGCACATGGGCGGATCGCCAACGCGGTTCTCATCTCCCGGTACGCAGATCCACTCGTTGGTCCCTGGTCGCAGAATGTTTGCTAGGTTTCCATGACGATCCATCTCCGCGATAGTCGAGTTGCGCGTGA
>Ga0210394_10001428_pt1 | contig 38448 bp, 36 predicted proteins | sample IncBWC12MmetaG_FD_160121 | JGI IMG/M metagenome (GOLD analysis project Ga0210394, IMG submission 160121) | Forest soil microbial communities from Barre Woods Harvard Forest LTER site, Petersham, Massachusetts, United States - Inc-BW-C-12-M | ecosystem: Environmental > Terrestrial > Soil >... | reverse complement strand
ACGCCGAAGCCGCCCTCGGCGCCGCCGGCGTCGAAGGTGCCATAGGGTCCGCTCACAGGGCCGCCTTCGCCGAACGCAACCTGATTGGTTTCCTGCTCGGGCGCCGGTTGAGGCTTGGCTTTGGTGGGAGTCGGAGGTTTTTTCGGTTTGACCTTGGAATTTTTGCCTTGAATCTCGATAGCGTCGGGCTCTTTTTCTTCAACTTTTGGTTCGGACTTGGTAATGCCCTTGGATTCATTAGCGAGAACGTTCTGCTGGGGTGCGGGTGTGGCGGGCAAGGGAACCGTGCTGACCAAAGTGACGCCCATAGCCGATCCGCCGCCGCCCGATCCCCAACCTGTTCCGGAAGGTCCCGTGAAAAACCGCGCGTAAAACACGATCAGCAGAGTAATGGTGATGTGAAAACCAGCGGACCAGGAAAGGGCACGCGGCCAACTATCGTGTTCGAAAAAAATCTCAGCGTTTGCCATTTTCTTGTCGGTTTTCTTCGAGGGGCTGAGTGACGATGCTCACGTTGGTGATGCCCGATTGCTTCACCGCGTCCATGACGGTGGCGAAGGCGCCGAAGGGAACATTCTCATCGGCGCGGATAAAAATGGACTGATTGCGGGGGTCGCGAATCTTCTGCCGCAGCTTAGCGGCGATCTGATTGATGTTGATGGCGTCGTTGCCGAGGAAGACGCGCTGATCTTTATTAATGGTAATGACCGTGCGTTCTTCGGTGATTTCTTTGACGGTGCGGGTCTTGGGCACGCTGACTTCAATGCCGGACTGCAGAATCGGCGCGGTTACCATAAAGATGATGAGCAGAACGAGGACGACATCGACCAGCGGAGTGATGTTGATATCCGCGAGGGCGGTCTGAGTGCGGCCGTTAGACGAAGTGAAAGCCACTAGCGCCTGACCTCGGCTGGGAATGTGGGCGCGGGCTGCGGCTGGATGTGCTCGATGGCGTTGAGAACTTCTAGGGTGAAATCGTCGCCGCGCGCGGCGAAGGTGCGAATCGAGTTGCCGATCAGGTTGTAGGCGATGACGGCGGGGATAGCGGCGGCGAGTCCGGCGGCGGTGGTGATCAGCGCTTCTGAGATGCCGGGAGCGACGGCGCGAAGCGTTGCTCCGCCGGCGGTGCCGAGTCCGTGGAAAGCATCGATGATGCCCCAGACCGTGCCGAAGAGGCCGATGAACGGGGTGACTGCAGCGGTAATGGCGAGCCAGGGGACGTTGCGCTCGAGGCGCGTGATTTCTTCCGATGCGCCGATCTGCATGCCGCGCTGCACCGCGACGAGACTGCGGAGTGAAGCGGCTGGCGTGGAAAGTTGGCGCTTGTACTCCTGAAATCCGCCTTCGAAAACGCCGACCAGCGGGCTGGGACGGAATTGATCGGCGACGGTGGCAATATCCTGCAGGCGCTGAGCTTTGCGGAAGGCGCGCAGAAAGCGTCCGCTTTGCAGCCGGGCGCGGCGGAGAAGGCTCCACTTCGTGAGAATGATGGCCCATGAGATGAGGCTGAATGCGAGCAAGGTGATCAGGACGAATTTGGCGACCGCACCCGTGCTGGAAACGAGATCGAGAATTTCGCCGCCGATAAAAAATGCGAGCAGAGAGGAAAGTTGCATTCTGGTTAGGAAAATTCCTTTCTCGAATTATAGATGATGCGGGAGTTTCGGCCTTCGGGGGCGTATCTGAAGCATAACGAGCGAAGAGCCAATAAAATCACTAGCTCTACAGAGGCATTGCCCTAGGAAAAAGCACGTCTCTAGAAAATCACTTGGTCGGTTGACCCGGTTTCCGGGCACATCCTGCCTCCCGGCAGAACAGCAGGTTCCTCACCGGGCGTTCCGCCCGATTCGGAATGACATCGGTTTAGTATTCCGCACGGATTTTGCCGAAACATTACTATTGGGGATATTTCGCGCAGTTGCAGCGTGTGATCGTCGATACTGAAATTCCTCTACTGACTCCCTAAAACTCTTGTCATTCCGAATCGGGCGGAACGCCCGGTGAGGAATCTGCTGTTCCATCCTCATCGTCATCGTCAAACTAATTTTGACCGCTATACCTATGTCGCGGGAGTGGCATCCAAGGGTGACGAGAATTGGTGAAATCCAAAATTCTCGCCGGAGGGAGAACTTATGGCGCAACACGGAATGCTAAGGGAATACCGCTTTACGGAAGCCGCCGAGGATATTCGCGGGTCGAAGTTGTATGGTTTGAAGGACGAGAAGCTGGGCAAGATTGACGACGTAATTTTCGATCACAACACAGGAATCATTCGCTACGTTGTGGTCGATACGGGCTGGCTCACGACCAAGAAATTTATCGTTCCGGTCGACCGGCTGCGGGCCTCCGCCGAGCACGAGAATGATTTTTCGGTCGACCTGACCAAAGCCCAGGTAGAAAATTTTCCTCCTTACGAAGAGAAAGATCTGGAATCGGACGAGCAGTGGGCCGACTATGAGGGAAAGTACCGGTCGAAGTGGGACGCGAGTCCGGTAATGCATCGCGAGGGAACGGACCGGAACATCACTCCGACGACGCAGCAGATGCCGGGAAATTCGCCTTCGGTGCGGGCTGCGGACGCGGCGCCGTCGATCGAAGATACTGAGTTCATCGAAATGAAGAGAGCGAACACAAAAGGCACGGATGATACTGGCGCGTTTACCACGGGTGGGTTTGCGGCAGGCACGGACTCCGTGGAAATCAGCAGCGGGGCGATGGGAATTGGGCCACGCTGGGATACGTTCCAGAACCGGTTGCGAGAGCGGCGTAAGGAAGTGATCACTTCGGGCTCGACGCCGGAAAGCGCGGATCGGTACAGGAAAGCGAGTTAAGAGGAGATTCTCCGGGGATTAAAGTTCCTGAGAGTTCCGAGCTTACGCGGCCCGGAAGGGCCGCTCTTCCACGAAAACAAGCCACGGCTGCGGCCGTGGCTTTTGTTTGGGCCACGAAGCACCAATAGACACATCCTCTTCTTCTGATTCATGCTATGCTGCGCCAAAGTTCCGAGCATTGAATTATCGCTATTCATAAGGAGAAGCAGTGCTGGTTGAACTGCGATTAGAAAACTACGCGGTGATCGACAACGCGGCGGTCGAGTTCGCCCCGGGGTTGAACCTGCTGACGGGCGAGACGGGCGCCGGCAAGTCGATTCTGATCGATGCGCTGGCGCTGTTGCTGGGCGATAAAGCGTCGAGCGATGTGATTCGCTCGGGCGCGGAGCGGGCGGTAGTGGCCGGGGTGTTTGAGTGTGAAGGCAAGGCTGAGAGTTTGATCGAGCAGGTGCTCGAGAATAACGGTTTGGACGGTTCGGAAGATGGCTCGCTGATTGTTCGCCGCGAGATTGCGGCAGGCGGCAAGGGACGCGTGTTTGTGAATAATCAGGCGGCGACGGTTTCGGTGCTGCGGCAACTGGCCCCGCATCTGGCGACGATCCATGCGCAGAACGAATCGATTCTCATGTTCGATGGTCCGGCGCAGCTGGGGTTGCTGGACCGTTTTGCGGGAAGCGAAATTGAACCTGTGACAGCGGCGTACGAATCTTGGAAGAGAACTCGCGCTCGGATTGAAGAGTTGGAACAGGGCGAGCAGGACCGGCTGCGGCTGGTGGATTTGTGGATGTTTCAAAAACGCGAAATCGAAGAGGCGAAGCTGCAAGCGGGCGAAGACGAGCGCCTGGAGACCGAGAAGCGCGTGCTCGCGAATGCCGAGAAGATTTACAACGCGGCGATGCAGGCCTTCGACTTGTTATATGAAGGCGATGCGTCGACATCATCTTCGCTGCGAGCGGCACAGAAGCAGGTGGAAGAGTTGGCGCGTTACGAGCCGAAGTTTCACGAGGCGCTGGCAACGCTGGAGACGGCGCGAATCAGCGTGGAAGATGTGGGAGCGACGGTGCGCGATTACGCCGGCGGAATTCATGCCTCGCCCGAACATCTGGCGGAGGTGGAAGATCGGCTGGCGATGCTCGATCGATTGAAGCGAAAGTATGGTCCAAGTCTGGATGATGTGATTCAGTTCGGAGCGGACGTGGGGCGCAAGCTTTCGGAGGTCGAGAACAAGGACGAGATTCTGCGTGATCTGCGGGCGGAGTTGGCAAAGGCTGGCGCGCAATATTTGCGCGAGGCGCGAGCGCTCTCTGAAAGACGGCAGGAAGCGGCGCGGAAGTTGGAGAAGCTAGTGGAGGCTGAGATCAACGATCTCGCGATGAAGTCTGTGTTCCGGATCGAGGTGACGGCGGGCGAACAGGAAGGGAACTGGACGGGGACGGGAATCGACGAGGTGATTTATAAGATTGCGACGAATCCCGGCGAACCGATGCGGCAATTAGAGCACATCGCGTCAGGAGGAGAATTGTCGCGGGTGATGCTGGCGCTGAAGGTGAGCGTGGAAATGGGCGGGCGCGCGGGTTCGGAGAAGAAACGGGAGAGTGGTGGCGTGGCTCCCACCCTCCCGCAAAAGACGCGGGAAGGATGGGGCACCCCCGGCGAGGCGAATGCGCTTCGCAAGGGACGCGCGAGAGCTCAGCGGACCATGGTTTTCGACGAAATTGATACCGGTATTGGCGGACGGGCGGCCGAGGCCGTGGGAAAGAAGTTGAAGATGCTGGCGCGATCGAATCAGGTATTGTGCGTGACTCACCTGCCGCAGATTGCAACATTTGCGGATCATCATTATGTAATCGAAAAAAAGGCGTGGGGTGGCCGGACGCGGACGAGTATCCGCGCGGTTGAGGGCGAAGAGCGCACGGAAGAGGTGGCGCGCATGCTAAGCGGTGCGAAGCTCACCGATGCTTCACGAAAACATGCAGAGCAGATGATCAAAGCCAACGGGTAGTGAGTCGCGCACACGGCGCTAACCGTAACTGGCGCACGGCGAGTAAGTGATCGAACCGCATTTAGTCCACGAACTTCCCGTCCAGCGCTGACAGCGGATGGCGATTTGTGCACCAGGATACGAGTTCGATAAGCTCACGCACATGCCGGTCACAATGTTTTGCGCGTAGTCGGGTGTGCCTTGGAACTCCTGCTGCGTGAGCTGGGCAAAGAAGGGCGAGGTCTGATACGCGTCCACGTAAAACCAGCTGGTTTGCGGCGATTCGTATTCACTCTCCGATTCTAGTTCGTATTCCAGTTCTGACAGAATGCTGTCTAAAACAGCCGTGTTGCGGCTCATGGAATTTTCCTCCGGGCTGAGGTTTCCGATATCTGAGAGAGAAGAGTACCGGAGGAATATTTGAAAAAACAGTCGCACGATTGAGGGTCGCATGAACGGGGTAGCTGAATAGATGGGAACGGGAATGGCAATCGGGAATAAAGAGAAAGCCTTGACGAATTCCATTTGATTAGCTAAGCTAAGCTAGCTAACAGAATTATCGAAAACATGGAAACCATTACCATTCACAAGGCGAAAACTCAGCTTTCCAAGCTGATTGAGAAGGCCTGCCGGGGCGAGGAGATCGTGATCGCTCGCGGGAAGCAGCCTGTGGTGAAACTGGTGGCGATCAAGGATAAGCTCGGCGATCGTAAGCCCGGCGCACTCAAAGGCAAGATCAAGATCGGTCCGGAGTTCTTCGAACCCTTGCCTCCAGAAGAACTGGAAGGCTGGGAGTAGGGCGCGTGCGGCTTTTGTTAGACACGCATGCGCTGTTTTGGTGGCTCACCAAGAATCCATCGCTCACCGTTTCAGCTCAAGACCTGATTAAGAGCAGGGATCATACGGTGCTGGTAAGCGCCGTTTCGCCATGGGAGATAGCCACCAAGGTTCGGCTGGGTAAACTCGACGTTGCAGCGGAAGTAGTTGCGAATTTCGTTTTCTACTTGGAAAGAGAGCGCTTCCAGATCATTACAATCAATGTTGATCACGGCATCCGCGCCGGATCGCTTCCCGGTCCGCACAAAGATCCTTTCGACCGGATGCTAATTGCTCAGGCCTTGGCGGAGAATGTGCCGATCATAAGCAATGACCGGGCACTGGATGGATACGGAGTAAGACGGTTGTGGTAGGGGCCCTCAAAAGCACCCGCTCCGCTTAGCCTCGAAATGCGACTGCTCGCTGCTAATCCCCGCCGATTCTGTTGTTTACGTTGACCCAGTACGCGCTTTCGCGTATTTTTTCGGTATAATCAGAGTGGTACTCGTGTACTCTTGGCGGTACTGTTTTGGGCTAGAATTTTGCATCTTAATGGGTCCGGGTCAGATCATCTCAGGAACAACATAGGAGCTTTGAGGGTGCCAAACAGCCGGGGAAAGACTTTGCTTTTGCTGAAGCCGCGGGGATTCTGCGCCGGGGTGGTGCGGGCGATCGACGTGGTGCGTATTGCGCTGGAGGCTTTCGGTCCACCGATTTATGTGCGCAAGGAGATCGTCCACAACAGTTTTGTGGTGGATGAATTGCGCGGCAAAGGCGCCATTTTTGTCGACAGCGAAGACGAAGTGCCCAACGGCGAACGGGTGATTTACAGCGCGCACGGAGTTTCTCCGGAGGTGCGGGAGCACAGTGCGCGGCGCGGCTTGCGGGTGATCGATGCGACCTGTCCGCTGGTAACCAAGGTGCATGTGGAGGCGGTGAAGTTTGCCAAGGAAGGTTACTCGCTGATCCTGATTGGGCACCACGATCACGATGAAGTGATCGGAACGCTGGGCGAAGCTCCGCTGGTGACGCAGGTGGTCGGGAACCCTGACCAGGTGCAATCGCTGAGCGTGCCGGACCCGAATCGAGTGGCGTATCTGACGCAGACGACGCTGAGCCTCGACGAAACCAAGGATATTATCGCGGCGCTGAAGAAGAAATTCCCGAACATCAAGGGGCCAGCGGCGCAGGATATTTGTTATGCAACGGAAAACCGGCAGGTCGCGGTGAAACAGGTGGCATCGGATTCCGATCTGCTGCTGGTCGTTGGTTCGGAGAACAGCTCGAATTCAAATCGTCTGGTGGAAGTGGCGCGGAACCTGGGCACGAACGCGCACTTGATCGATAGCTACAAAGATATTGAAGCGGAGTGGCTGATCGATGTGAAAACGATTGCGCTGACCGCCGGAGCTTCGGCGCCAGAGTGTTTGGTGGAAGAGACGATGAAGTTTTTGGCTACGAAGGGTTTCGACAATGTGCAGGAACTGGAAGTGATGCCGGAAAATGTCCGCTTCGGGCTGCCGCCGGAGATTGTCGAAGCAATCGCCGCGGCTCCCGCAACGGTTACGGTGGACTAACGGAGCCACATATAATATGGATACAAACTCCCCTGAATCCCATATAGCTTCCGAACCTCAACTTCGCTTTGGCAAGATCGATGGACTAACCAGCCGCGTGGGCGCTGCGATGGACGCAGCCCGCAAACTTCTCTTCTCGGCTCAGCACGAACAAGGCTACTGGTGCGGAGAACTCGAAGCCGACACCACACTCGAATCCGATTACATTCTGCTGCACACGCTGCTGGGGACAGGTGACACCGAGCGTTTCCGGAAGGCGGCCAACTGGATTGTTCAGCATCAGAACGAGGATGGCGGCTGGAGTATTTATGCTGCTGGCCCGTCGAACATCAGTGCCTCGGTGAAGGCGTATTTCGGACTAAAGCTCGGAGGATATACGGCGGATCACCCCGTGCTGCAGCGCGCGCGCAAGAAGATTCTCGAACTTGGCGGCGTCACGGAAGTTAATACATTCACCAAGATCTATCTGTGTTTCTTTGGGCAGTACGACTACGACGCGGTGCCGGCGATTCCGCCGGAGATCGTGCTCTTTCCCAAATGGTTCTGGTTCAATATCTACGAAATTTCGTCGTGGTCGCGGGCCATCCTGGTGCCGCTTTCAATCTGCTACGCCAAGAAGCCGTTCAAAAAAATCCCGCGAGAAGTGGGAGTGGAAGAGCTATTCGTCGGCGGGATGTCGAAGTCGCGCATGCATCTGCGCTGGTCGAAGAAGCTCGTCTCATGGCGGAACTTCTTTCTTTGCCTGGACCGCATGACGCACTGGTTTGAGCGCGTACACATTCGGCCATTGCGTTCAGTTGCTCTCAAGAGTGCGGAAAAGTGGATGCTGGAACGCTTCGAGATGAGCGATGGCCTGGGCGCAATTTATCCCTCGATGATGAACGCGATCATTGCGCTGCGCTGCCAGGGATACTCTCTCGACGATCCGCAGGTGATACGGGCGATGGACGAGTTCGAGAAGCTTGGCATCGAAGAAGGCGATACGTTCCGCATGCAGCCCTGCATGTCTCCGGTATGGGATACGGCATATGCGATGTTTGCACTCGGCGAGTCTGGCGTGCCGGCGAACGATCCGCGGATGGTGAAATGTGCTGACTGGATTTTGCAGAAACAGGTGCGGACGGTTGGCGATTGGGAAGTGAAAAACAAGAAGGGTAAACCGGGTGGGTGGTACTTCGAGTTTAACAATGAGTTTTACCCGGATGTGGATGACACCGCGATGGTTTGCCTAGGACTAAGTCGGGTAGAGCATCCCAACGGACGGTACCAGCGGGAGTCCGTGCAAAGGGCCATCGACTGGATTCTTTCGATGCAGTGCAAGAACGGCGGTTGGGCGTCGTTCGACAAAGACAATAACCGCATGGTTTTTCAGGAGGTGCCCTTCGCAGATCACAATGCCATGCTCGATCCGGCGACCGTCGATATTACGGGGCGCATTCTGGAGATGATGGCGACCTATGGCTACGATCAGAGCCATCCAGCAGTGAAGCGGGCGATTCAATTTCTCCGCGACGAGCAAGAACCTGACGGAAGCTGGTTCGGGCGCTGGGGCGTGAATTATATCTACGGAACCGCGCTGGTGTTGCGCGGGATGGAAGCGATTGGCATGGACAGCCACGAGCCTTGCGTGCAGCAGGCGGCGGAGTGGCTGCGCATGGTGCAGAACCCCGACGGTGGTTGGGGCGAGAGCGTGGGGTCATATGACGATCCGGCATTGCGCGGAGTCGGTCCGAGTACGCCATCGCAGACCGCATGGGCGATTCTGGGGCTGCTGGCTGTCGGCGATACGCGCAGCGATTCTGTGGCGCGGGGCGTTGCCTATTTGTTGCGAACGCAGAAGGACGATGGGTCGTGGGACGAGGATTTCTTCACGGGAACGGGCTTTCCTCGCGTGTTCTATTTGAAATATCACCTCTACCGGGAGTACTTCCCGCTGCTCGCGCTCACGGCTTATGCGAAGGTGATGGAGAAGGGCGGCAATTAGCCGTTGGCAGTTAGCAGTTAGCGTTCGGGCGGATGTGCTAATTGCAAACTGCTAATTGCTAACGGCCAATTGTTAACTGCCACCGCATGCTCGCTTTCGTCACTGGCGCAACTGGATTTCTAGGATCCCATGTGGCCCGCGCTTTGGCCGAGCAGGGTGCGCAACTGCGGTTGCTAGTGCGACCGACCAGCAACCTGAAGAATCTCGAAGGGCTGAAGGCCGAGACGGCGACCGGCGACCTGCGCGATGCGGCATCGCTGGAAAAGGCGATGCAAGGCTGCGATAACGTCTTTCACGTGGCCGCCGACTACCGGCTGTGGGTGCGGGATCCGGCGGAAATGTATCTGTCGAACGTGGAGGGAACGAAGGCGATTCTGGAGGCCGCGCGCAAGAATTCCGTGCGTTGCGTGGTCTACACGTCGAGCGTCGCGACGGTGGGATTTACGGGCAACGGCCATCCGGCGGATGAAGATTCCCCGGTTTCGCTGGCCGACATGATTGGCCACTACAAGCGTTCGAAATTTATGGCGGAGCAGATGGCCCTAGAGGCAGGGGGCGACGGAATGCGGGTGGTGACGGTGAATCCGACGACTCCCGTGGGAGAGCAGGATGTGAAGCCGACTCCCACGGGACGAATCATTGTGGACTTTCTGAAGAGAAAATTTCCTGCGTATGTGGAAACGGGGTTGAATCTCGTGGATGCGCGCGAGTGTGCACGCGGCCACATTGCGGCGCTGGAAAAAGGCAAGAGTGGTGAACGTTATATTCTGGGCGGAGAGAACCTGACGCTCAAGCAGATCCTGGATAAACTTGGCGCGATCTCGGGATTGCCCTCGCCCAAGGTGAAGCTGCCTTACTTTGTTGCCTATGTGGCGGGGGCGGTGGACGAGACGGTGCAAGGCCGGTTGCTGGGACGCGAGCCGCGCGCCACGATTGAAACCGTACGCATGGGAAAGAAAAAGATGTGGGCGAGTTCGGGCAAGGCAGAGCGCGATTTGGGATGGAAAACCGTCCCGGTGGATGATGCATTGCGCCGTGCGGTCGCGTGGTTCCAGGCGAATCATTATGCCTAAGGTCGCCATCGTCGCCGCGTTGGAGCGCGAAGTCAAGGGACTGATCAAGGGCTGGAGCCGCACCGAGCGCGAGTTCGAAGGGCGCAGGTTTACTTTTTTTGAACGAGACGAAATGGTTGTCGTATGCGGCGGGATTGGAACGGAGTGTGCGCGCCGGGCTGCTGCAGCGGCGATCGCGCTTTACTACCCCGAGCGAGTAGAGTCGGTCGGGTTCGCGGGGGCGCTGGATGAGACTCTGCGCGTAGCAGAGATTTTCCGGCCGACAGAGGTAATCGACGCGCGCGATGGAAGCCACTTCGAGATTGGACGCTTTGAGACTGGTCGCTTGGAGACCGGAGACGCGCAGAAAGTTGACCGGCTCGTGACTTTTATGGCGGTTGCTGGAGCGGAGCAGAAAGCGAAGCTGGCGCAGGCTTACCAGGCATGCGCAGTCGATATGGAATCGGCTGCGGTATTAGCCGCGGCTCGTGCCCACGGAGTTGCTTTCGGCGCGACGAAAGTGATTTCCGATGAATTGGATTTTGAAATGCCGGGGATGGCGGCCTTCATCGATGCGGCCGGCCGGTTCAAAACGGCAAGCTTTGTGATTCACGTTGCGTTGCGTCCGTGGTTGTGGAAGCGAGTCGCCACGCTGGCCAGAAACAGCGGCAAGGCGGCGAAGGCGCTGTGCGCGCACCTGGAACGTTTTCAGTGTGATTTAAAGCAAGCGGCGCTGACTGGAACAGGAACGGCTCCGCCGGTTTTATCCGCAAGTCGAGTTGGAGGGGAAAGCCGCTAGTGAAAGGACCGTTGTTTGCAGCAATATTACCGGCTGCGTTGTTTGCGGGGTTGGGCACGACGTCGTTATGCGCCCAGCAAGCGCCGCCCGTCATGTATGCAGAGAGTTTTCGGCAGGGCGCCACGCACATCATCGAAGACCACTTCGAAGCCAAACTTACATTACAGGACTCGTCCTATCGCGAGCGGATCAAGGATTCCCGCGGCGTCGATCGGTATGCATTTTCCATCGAACCTGTAGGGCCATTGGGGGACACGAAGATTACCTCCTGGCAGGCGAGGCTGATTGATCAGCAGCACAAGGTGTATGACAACGTGCTGCTGACATCGCAGGTTCCGTCGGATAATCCGGATGATCCAAAAGATGCCATCACAAAGCTCGATCCCAGCCGGTTTGCGAAAGTGCCGGCGCAAACGAAGAGAATTATTAAGGTCGACAGTTTTTATGTGGTGTTGCAAATGAAGGCGTTTCGCTACAATCCGCCGGATAGTCCCTATCTGGAGTCGATGACGGTGGCCGTAGATTTCACCAATAGTGACCCGCGAAATCTGGGCGACGGCCAGAAGTAAGAGGGTAAGAAATAAATTGGCAGCTGTGTGGACGCGAAGAAGCGAATCGCGGCTGGACTTCATCTAAGGCAAGTTATGGCAATCGCTGGACAATTCGCAATCGAAGATCGAAAGCAGTCGATTCCCGCGACCATGCTGGCGGCAGTATACCGGGGCGTGAACGACGTCCGGATGGAGACCGTGCCGGTGCCGCAGATTGGCGCGGGAGAGTTGCTGGTGCGGGTGCATACCTGCGGAGTGTGTGGAACTGATCTCAAGAAAATTGCCACTGGATCGCATTTGGCTCCGCGCATCTTCGGTCACGAAACGGCTGGAGTGGTTGCGGTCGTCGGAGCGGGAGTGCAGAAGTTCGAAGTAGGGGATCGGGTGGTGGTGTTTCATCACATCCCCTGCCGCCAGTGCTATTACTGCCAACATAAGACGTTCGCGCAATGCCTCACTTACAAAAAGGTCGGCTGCACCGCCGGCTTCGAACCCTCCGGCGGCGGCTTCGCGGAATATGTCCGGGTCATGGATTGGATCGTCGACCAGGGAACAGTAAAGATTCCACAGGGCGTCTCGTTTGAGCAGGCCTGTTTCGTGGAACCGGTCAATACCTGCATCAAAGGCATCGAGGCGTTGCAGCTGCAGCCGGGCGAGACCGTACTGGCCATCGGGCAGGGGCCTATCGGCATCATACTGAGTGTATTGGCACGAAAGGCTGGAGCAACCGTTGTCACTTCCGATTTATATCCCGAGAGGCTTAAAATAGCTAAAAGCCTTGGATTCGAACACATGATCGATGCGTCACAGGATGACGCGGTTCGCTATGTGCGGCAGCGGACAGAAGGGCGGGGAGCCGACGCGGTAATATTAGCGGTCGGCAGCAACAGCTTGATCCGTCCCGCAATTGATGCGGCCCGCCCCGGTGGACGAGTATTGTTATTTGCGCAGACACAACGAGGCGAAGTTGTAATTGATCCCGCGGCAGTGTGCGTGGACGAGAAGACGCTGGTGGGCTCTTATAGCGCATCGGTGGATTTGCAGAAGGAGTCGGTAGATGTTGTGATGAATCGCGAGATGGATCTGGAGCGGCTGATCAGCCACCGCTTCCGGTTGGAGGAGAGCGTACAGGCGTTGGAGCTGGCGGCGCATCCTCAGCCCGGATCGATGAAAGTAGTGATTCAGCCGGGTACAAGTTGGAATCGTGAGGCCTGGGAAGGAAACCAGCAGTGAATGGAAAAATGACGGCTGCGGTTCTCTACGGCAAAGAAGATCTAAAAATTGAAAGAGTACCAATCCCCCGAGTAGAAAAAGGGGAAGTACTGGTCAAAGTGCAGGTGGCGCTCACCTGCGGCACCGATCTCAAGGTTTACCAGCGCGGCTACCACGCCCGTATGATTGTGCCGCCCGCGTTATTCGGCCATGAACTGGCCGGAGTGATAGAAGAAGTGGGCGAGGGCGTTCACAACTTCAAAAGAGGCATGCGCGTGGTGGCGCTGAATTCAGCGCCCTGCCAAATGTGCTTTTACTGCTCGAAGCATCAGGAAAATCTCTGCGAAGATTTGCTCTTTAACAACGGAGCGTATGCCGAGTACATCCGGGTGCCCCGGCGGATTGTCGAAGCGAATATGCTGATCATTCCGCAGAACGTCAGCTATGAAGACGCTGCCATGACCGAGCCGCTGGCCTGCGTGTTGCGCGGCCTGCACGAGACCGGGGTTGAAATCGGCGACACGGTTACGATTATTGGCGGAGGGCCGATTGGATTGATGTTTGTGCAGGTAGCCCGCGCCATCGGCTGCAACGTAATCTCGGTGGTGAAGCGCGACGAACAAGTGGTGGCCGCCAAGCATATGGGTGCGCATGAAATTGTGCAGACGACCAAGGTCAACAATGTGGTGGAGGCGCTGCGCGCGCTCACCCCACTCAAGCGGGGATGCGACGTGGTGATCGAAGCCGTCGGACGTCCTGAGGCCTGGGAGTGGGCGGTCGAGATGGTGCGCAAGGGTGGCACAGTGAACTTCTTTGGCGGTTGCGCCAGCGGGAGCAAAGTGCAGCTCGATACCAGCCGCCTGCACTATTCTGAGATCACTTTGAAGGCTACGTTCCATCACACTCCGGAAACGGTGCGGCGGGCTTTCGGGCTGATCGCGGCCAAGAAAATCCGGCCAACGGATTACATCACTGGTGAAGCCCCGCTCTCGAGCCTGCAGAAGGTGTTGCGCCACATGCTGAACCGCGGCGGCGACATCAAGACTGCGATCATTCCCGGGCACTGATTTTTGGGCGCTGATTTCCTGGCAATGATCGATAGAGGAAGTTCCCTGTCGTCCTGAAAAGCGTCTTGAAAGCGGCCTGTCAGAATGGCCTATGAAAGCGGCCGGCCAAAATGGCCTGTCATCGAGCGGAGCGAAGGACCCCATGCATCTGGATAGCATCTCCGGCGATGCTATGAGTTCTCACGATGCTCAGGGATTAGCTCGAGGTCTTCTGCACGATACCTGGAGCGCTCTGGGTCAGCAGGCCGTAGGAGAACAGAAAGCGGTTTGAACCACAGAATGACTTCTGCAACTAGCGCCGATTCCCGTCTCGCGATGCCCCCCGCCGCCGTGGGCTGGAGCCGTCTGCCCGCCCAGTACGCGATTCCGCAATCTGCGCCCTCACTCGAAGAAGCGCACGAATACTGCTGCCGTCTCGCGCGCAGCCATTACGAAAATTTTTCCGTAGCCACGTGGTTTCTTCCGAAAAAACTACGTCAGGATTTTTTCAACGTTTACGCGTACTGCCGCATTTCTGACGACCTGGGCGACGAAGTCGGCGATGCCGCGGCATCGCTCGCCCTGCTCGACGAATGGCAATCGCAGCTCGACGCCTGCTACGCGGGCGCACCGCGGCATCCGGTGTTCGTGGCGCTGTCCGAGACCGTGCGCAAGTTTGAAATTCCGAAGCACGAGTTTTCCGATTTGCTGATTGCTTTTCGGCAGGACCAAATAGTCACGCGCTTCGAGACCTTCGACGATATTCTTGCGTACTGCCACTATTCGGCGAATCCCGTAGGCCATCTTGTGCTTTACCTGTGCGGTTATCGCGATGCGGAGCGCCAGCGGCTTTCCGACTACACTTGCACCGCGCTGCAACTTGCGAACTTCTGGCAGGACGTAACGGTGGATTATGCCAAGGGCCGCATTTATCTTCCTCTGGAAGACTTGCGGCGGTATGCAGTAAGCGAAAACGATCTGGCGCAACAGCGCAACACGCCCGCGTTTTGCGAGATGATGAAGTTCGAAGTGGAGCGGGCACGCGAGTGGTTCGATCGTGGTCTGCCGCTGATCACAAAAGTAGATAAAGAATTAGCGGTCGATCTTGAATTGTTCAGCCGCGGCGGGCAGGAGATTCTGAATGCCATCGAGCGGCGAAAATTTGCCGTGCTCGGCAGACGTCCGGTAATCTCTAAACCGCGCAAGCTGGCGCTGGTGGCGCGGGCTGCAATAGGGAAATTCTTATGAGCGCAGGGGCGCAACCAGCCTTGATCCCATGGAATCCAGCTCCGGCGCAGTTGACGATGGCCTATTCGGTCTGCCGCGGGATCACGCGCAGCAATGCCAAAAATTTCTATTACGCATTTCTCGTTCTGCCGAAGCGCAAGCGGGAGGCCTTGTGCGCCGTGTATGCCTTCATGCGGCGTTGCGATGACATTGCCGACGACGCCACGCTGAGTTTTGCGGAACGCCGCTACAAACTGGATATGTGGCTGGCCGAGTTGCACGGAGCGCAGCAAGGCCATCCCAGCGACGATCCGATTCTGCTGGCACTCACCGATGCGCAGCGCCGATATACCATTCCCGCCGGACTGCTGGACGAGCTTGCGATGGGAACCGCGATGGACGTGGAAGCGGAAGCAGCGCCCGATGCCGCGGCCCCGGCTCTGACCGTTCGTTACCAGACCTTCGAGGATCTGAAAGTTTACTGTTATCACGTAGCGTCAGTGGTGGGGCTGGTTTGCATCCACATCTTCGGATATCGCGATCCGGCGGCCGAGCCGTTGGCCGAGCAGTGCGGACTCGCATTTCAACTAACGAACATCATTCGCGATGTGAAAGAAGACGCCGCCATGGGCCGCGTGTATTTGCCGGAAGAAGACCTCGCGAAGTTTGGATTGTCGGCCGCAGATTTGCTGAATGCGCCGGATCCGGCGCGGTTGCGGCCGCTGCTGGCAATGGAAGGCGACCGCGCGCGCGACTTCTATCAGGCCGGCGAGCAGCTCATTCCCTATATCTCAGAAGATAGCCAGCCCGCGCTGTGGGTACTGGTGAATATCTACCGCAGGCTGCTGGAAAAAATTGCCGATCGCCAGTATGACGTGCTCAGCGCAAAGGTGAGCCTCACGGTTGGCGAAAAGCTGCGGATTCTGGGGAAAGGTTTCTGGCAGCGCCTCACTTGATGTCCGCTACTCTTGTGTTGAATCAGTCTGAAAAACAATCTTGTCATTGCGAACCGAAAACATTTTGTCATTCCGAATCGAGCCGAAGGCTCGGTGAGGAACCTGCTTTTATTTCCGAACGGCACGAGCGCGGCCAAGATATCTGAATGAGCCAGCCTCTCACTCAACCCACCGTAGCCATCGCCGGCGGGGGCCTCGCCGGCCTGGCTGCCGCCTGCGCTCTTTCCGACTCGGGCTTTCGCGTAACCCTGTTCGAGCGGCGGCCCTATCTGGGCGGCCGTGCTTCTTCCTACGAGCATCCCGGAACCGGCGAGGTTGTCGATAACTGCCAGCACGTACTATTTCGAGTCTGCACCAACCTGGTTGAGTTTTACCGGCGCATCGGCGTAGAGGACAAGATTCGATGGTACGAAGACATAACCTTCATCGAGCCGGGTGGCCGCTCCAGCGTGATGCATGCTTCACCGCTGCCTGCGCCGCTGCACACTGCGCCTTCGTTTTTGGGATTTCCTTTTCTCACGGGAAAAGACAAGCTGGCGATTTCGCGTGCCATCGCCGCGCTTACATTGCATAAGCAAGCGGACACTGGACAGTCTTTTCAGCAGTGGCTGCTGCGGTACGGGCAGACGGAGAACGCAATCCAGCGATTTTGGAAACCGATTCTGGTGAGCGCGCTGAGCGAGGATCTGGATCTGATTTCGATTTCCTACGCGGCACAGGTGGTACGCGAGTCGATGAAGTCTCCCGAGGCGCGCCACATGGGCGTTCCGAGCATCCCGTTGACTGAGCTGTATAACCGGGCGGGAGATTACATTCGGGCGCGCGGCGGTGAGATTCACTTTCGTAATTCGCTCGAAGCTTTTTCTCCTGAGCCGGAGCGGGTACGCGTTTCTGTTGGCGACGGCGAAGCGGATTTTGATTATCTAGTTCTCGCATTGCCCTTCGACGGACTTGCGCGCGTGCTCCCGGAAAACCCTGAAGCTACGCCGTTGCGTGACAAGCTTAGTCACTTCGAGTCCGCTCCGATCACTGGCATTCATCTCTGGTTCGACCGTCAAATCAGCGACCTCGATCACGCAGTCCTGCTCGGCCGCACCATTCAATGGATGTTTCACAAATCGCGGCTGCTGGAAGGGCGCGGAGCAGAGCCGAGAGCGGGGTCGAACGGCAGCTACATCGAACTTGTCGTCAGCGCCTCGAAGAACCTTATCGACAAGTCGCGCTCCGAAATCGTCGAGTTAGCCCTGAAAGAGGTCCGCGAATTCTTCCCGGCGGCGCGAACCGCGAATCTGGTGAAGTCGACGGTGATCAAGGAAGTGCACGCCACATATTCTCCGCGTCCCGGCATTGACGCTTACCGCCCGCAACAGGCCACGGTATGGCCGCGTGTCTTCCTCGCCGGGGACTGGACCGCCACAGGCTGGCCTGCCACCATGGAGGGGGCGGTGCGTAGCGGATATCTTGCGGCTGAAGCGCTAACCAAAGCCGCGGAAGGGAAGTCTCATCGATTTCTTGCACCGGACCTTCCAGCGACGGGGTTGATGCGCATCTTTCATTAACGATAGCTGCGCCTGCGAAAAGGAAGAACTAATTCGCCGTTTTCCCGCGCACGCCCTCAAAAACCGGATCTTCCCTCAGCCGCTTGGGAAATTCTTTTTCATACCCCGCCAGCCCCGGGCACAAGAGGTGATGGCTTCGCGAGAAGCCGAATGATTTCATCTCACGCATCGCTTCGTCGGCTGTCCAACCCTCTTCCGCCATGCGATAGGCCGCGACCATCATTCCGGTGCGGTCGTCTCCCAGGCGGCAATGCACAAAGATTTTCTTGCCTTTATTCTCATGGAGCACTTGCAGGAACTTCGCAAACACTTCGTCATGCGGCCACGGGCAATGCCAAGGGATCGCGACATATTTCATCCCGAGACCCTCGACGATTTTCTCTTCGGTCACATCGTTGGCATGGGTATCGATGATCACGTTCATGCCCAGCCGTTTCAGCGCTTTCATTCCCATCGGATTGAGCAGGCCTCCGCGGTAAAGCGTAGGCGTGACCTCACCGAAATTCGGCACACCTTTCTCTTGAAGTCTGCGTCCGATGGCGCACACCGCCGGCGGCTGCGTCTCCTGCTTGGTTTGCGCCATACCGCCCATTCCGCCAGTGATTCCGGAGAGCAACATAATCGAGAGAATTCCTAGCGTGCGAAAGCATCCAACAGTGCGAAACGCTAAAGATGTCATGGGGAAAGTTCGAACGAAGGACTTCGTCATCCAGAATTCTAGAGGCCGCTCTGCTCCTCATTATCGCAGAGGCTGTGGCTGATCGACGATCCGGTAAATCCACGAGTCGCAACCCCATGCCGCTTTGTCCCGAAATGAAGCAGAGAAACAAGACTCTAGCCTTCTGTGCTGTACCTGCAAGCCCGCATTTATCTTATGATCACAGAACTATGTTTAGTACGAAAAACCCTCTGTATGCCGCCGCAGGCACGGCTTTTGCGGCGATTGCCTTCACCCTGATTTTCGGCGTCTTGTCTGCGCAGGCGCAGCAAGTGCCTTTACCGCTCGGCAATGTTAATCCTCGCACCATCAAGCATATGCAAGCTTGTCCAGCCGCTTACTATCCGGGGATGAGCTGTTTTAGTGGGATGGTGCAAGACTGCGCGAACGCATCGGATATTGGCTTTAGTTATGGTGTTATCAATCCCAGAGGAGAAGTTAAAGGCACCATTGTCTTCCTCGAAGGCGGCGGCGGTACCAGCGCCTATCAAGACCCTAGCTATCCCGCAAAATATATCGAGGATGGTTTCCAACTGGTTTATGTAACTTGGGATTCGGATTGGGAAGCCACCAGCGGTTCCGGCGGAACCAGTATTAAGGATGCGGCGTGCCGCCCCGCAACCTTTCTGAACTATATCTACGACAATCTTTACAACCAGGGTGGAATATGCGTGCAGGCGCTGAGCGCCGGGGCTGGAGCCGCAGCGTATTCGCTGGCGTGGTACGGAAGTTCGAGTTATCTCGATAACGTGGAACTGCTCTCCGGACCGGTTTTCGGCAACATCGAACAAGGCTGCGTGGTTCCCCATGCACCTACCGTGACCGTATGCCCGACGGGACAGTTTGGCTGCAACGGCGAGCAATGGCCGGACCCTCCCGACTATGTGAATGCCGACCCCGGCCTGGTGGGGCATTGGTCGGGCCAGCCGAGTTGTAATGCCGGAAACGTCACCGGCCAGGGAGCCAACGCCGCGTGGGAAGCCATGAGCATTATTGATGGCAATGACGAACCTAGCTTCTTTTATCCGCAAACGTCTCTGGCAGGCTGGCTGTGCAGCAATGTCGATTCCGAGCAGAACAATTCCGCCGCGCAGGCCCAATTCTTCTTTCAGCAGTTCACCGGCTCCGGACAAACTGCCGCATACTCTGTAACGCGAATTGACCACTGCAACGGCCCTGAGGATGTCAGCACTGGCATAACTCCTCAGGGCCTGAACGGCTTCGACGCCGTCACCGAACACATGGTTTCGGCCTGCTTCAAGCGCCACTTCAGGCACACGCCGTAATCGCAGCACGCGCTACTGAACAACGTGCGCTGGAGTCGCTTGCTTTAGTGAATCCACCATTCCGTAGGGAGCACGGAGGGCATGCCCACCGCCAAAATCGACAATTTCGTGACTCTATAACGACCAGATTGCGGTAAAATAGCTCGTCACTTAAACGTTCGCTCCCCCGCAATCATCAATCGAGCATTTTCAGGAGAATTATGACCCAGATCAAAAGAAGGTTTTTGTCCCTCTGCCCGCTAATCATCGTCGGGATCTCGGGTGACTTGCTTCTGCCAGTGGCTCCGGTTGTTGCGCAAATGCAGACCTCGCTGCAGATGGGTGAAAAGGACACCCCCCAGTGCGCGTTGGAACAAAGGCTGGTGGTCACCGTCGTCGACGAAAACGGCAAGCATCTCGACCGGCAAGCGATTGTGAAGGTGCACGATAACAAGCGTAACATCGAAAGCTGGGACACCACCGACAATGAAGCCAAGATGACCTTTTGCCAGATTGACCCAGGAGATTATCAAATTGACGCCAGCGCGGTCGGTTATCTGGCCCAGCACAAAGACCAGCATATTGCTCTAGTGCAGGATCGTGAACTCAAGCTGGTTATGCACAAAGATCCGATGGCGGTCGATTTGAGCACTCCCGAGAGTGCCATGCCCCCCAACGCGCGACGAGAGACGAAACTTGCAGTAAACGCCTTGCGCTCCGGCAATTTCAAAGAGGCGCAGAAACAGCTGGACCGGGCCGTTAAACTCGCCCCGACAAACGCGCAAGTGAACTTTCTCTACGGTTACATGTTCATGGGGCGCAAGGAATACGACAAGGCCGAAACCTACCTCACCCAATCCGCCACCCTCGAACCGAATAGCGTGCGAACATTAACGCTGCTGGGTCGCGTGCAACTCGAGCGCAAAGAAGACGACGCAGCCGCCAAAACACTCGAACGGGCCGTAGCCGCCGACTCCACTTACTGGATGGCGCACTATCTGCTCGGCGACGTTTACATCAAGCAAAAGGAACAGGAAAAGGCCCGCGAACAAGCTCAACTCGCAATCGACTACGGCAAAGCATCCGCCAACATTGCCGAACTGGTTCTAGGCGAAGCCCTCGCCAACCTCGGGAAAAATGCCGAAGCAATCCAGACGCTGAAGCTTTTCATTCAGAACAACCCAGGCAATACAGCGATTCCGCAGGTGAACGAACTGATCGGCAAGCTCGATGATCGTCTCAACCATCGAACTCCACCTCCAACGTCGGCGGAAATCGATCTGGCTCTCATTGCCTCTGCGCCTTCTCTTCCGCCCAGCGCCTGGGGACCTCCAGGAGTGGATGAGGTCAAGCCGCCGGTGGCTCCCGGCGTCGGCTGCCCTTTCCAGCAGGTCATGGAAGGCTCGGGCGAGCGTGTCAAAGAATTAGTGGATAACATCACCAAGTTCGCCGCCATCGAAGCTATGTCTCACGAACAGCTCGATAAGACCGGCAACCCGATCACGAAGGAAACTCGCAAGTTCACGTACGTGGCTTCGATCAGCGAAGACATACCTGGCTACTTACAAACCGATGAGTACCGCAACCTGCGTTACGGAATTACCGATCTTCCCGACCACATTGTCACTTCAGGTTCGATCTCATTAGCTCTTATTTTCCATCCCGACATGCGCGATAACTTCGAGATGACCTGCGAAGGCGTGGGCGACTGGAAGGGCCAATCCGCGTGGCTGGTGCACTTCCGCCAGCGCGACGACAAGCCCAACCGCTTCGCCGAATACAACGTCGGTGGGCAACACTACCCGATGAACATGAAGGGCCGCGCCTGGATTACCACCGACAACCTGCAGATCGTGCACATCGACGCTGAACTGATCAAGCCTCTGCCGCAACTCTCGGTGCAGCACCAGATCGCCGACTACGGCCCCGTCCACTTCGGCCACAAAAACATGGACCTGTGGCTACCCCAGAACGCCGACATCTTCATGGAGTTGAACCACCACTACTATCACCGCCGCCACGCCTACGATCACTACCAGCTGTTCTCTGTAGACTCGACGGATAAGCAGGGCCCGGTGAAGAAGCCCGCAGAAAAACCGTTGGAAGATAAACCCGCGGTCATCAAGAACGCATTGCCCACAGCGCCGATCCAGCCCTAGAAATCGGAAGGCCTCCGCCTTGGCAGTTCTGACCGGGAAGGGCACGGCGTTCGTGAGCCTGCCCTGAACTTGCCGAAGGGAACCTGCTTGCTCGTGTGGAGCGGACATTCTTGTCCGCTTGCCTTTGACTCTGATTTTTATTTTGACCTTTGATTTTGATCTTGGCCTTGACCTTGGTTCCGACCGGCAAGGGCACGGCTTCAAGAGCCTGCCCTGCGCAAAGCCGAAGGGTGCCGCAAAGCCGCACAAGACAAGAAATGAACTAGGCTTTCAGCCGTAGCGGCAGGGGTCTCCACGAACACGTCCACTGCCGTGGAAGAGCGGCGCCTTCAGCGCCGCGTAAGAGTCCGACGGAACACGACCGGGCTTCAGCCCCAGCAGCTTTCCGCCGAGGTCGCGTAACACAGGACGGTTCACCACAACGCGTAACGGCACTTCAGTCAACAGGTACGCTACGAGACAAGGCCGCGATTTTCGCCGCGGCCTTCTTGTATCTACCCACTCTTACCACTCTTACAACTACAACCGCTTCTCACTGTACATGGATCACTTTGGCACTTTCGTCCAAGGTTCCATGCACTCGAACTTTCTTGCCTTCGAATTCTTTCACCTGCTCCTGATGGTCAATGTCGTAGGTGTTTCCCGAGGCTGCATCCTGAAACTTGTACTTATCCCCGGACTTCACAATCGTACCCGTAAAATTTTGCCCCTCAGCCGATGATGGCTGAGCCTGCGCATCCGGCGCGGGCCGCGACTGATCCGGCGTCTGCGCCTGCGGCGGCGTGGCCGGCTGTTGCGCGGTGGGATCGGCCGTTCGCGTCGGCGGAGTATTTTGTTGTGCCTGAACCGCAATGCCAGCGCTTAGCAAAAGCACGAGAGCGCAAAGAAGCTTTTTCATCAAATCCTCCAAGAGATGTAAGAGATGCTAAGACCTTCGTTCTCTAGACCCTGCTCGGAGCAACCCGCGTGCCAAAGCACCCATTCGGAGTCCATTCTTCTAGCTCGCAGAGTCTTGTTCTATATGCAGCACTTATCGTCGTCACAAAACATTCCTGCTACATCAGCTACGGAATGTCTTCGTGACCGCTACAAGAAACGCCTTAGACGCGGACTCATACGCGTTCTGAGTTTCACACCCCAAACGAGCAAATTCTGCTCACTAACACTGGAGGATTCACCACAACCGAGAAGGGCACGGCTTCAAGAGCCTGCCCTGAGCGAAGCCGAAGGGTGCCGCAAAGCTTCGCAAGAAATGAACCCGGCTTCAGCCGCTGAGGGAAACCACCCTCCACTAAGAGATGTCATTCCGAACCGGGCGCCAAGCCCGGTGAGGAACCTGCTTTTCCTGCGCACAAACCTATCCGACTAACCTAGTGACTGACGAGGCTAGACAAGAGCTCCCGGTTTTTCAGCGACCTAGTGCTGCCGCAAACAATTAGGAAACATCCCGTCTGTTTCCGAGTTCTCCCCCGAGTTCTCCTAGAGGGCGCGGTCCGTGGTGCCCAGCTTTCCAACCGAAGGAAAGCTGGGGCAGCCTCAGTTTGGTAGTGTCGGCAAAGCTGGGCCAGCCCCCGCAAAGTTCTTTCTTTAGATTATTGATTATTTTCTGCAATTTTGTAACGAATCGCCGTCCAAATTCACATTAGAACATACGGAGGGGTATGGCGGAGGACGCCACCAATGACAGACTCATGTTTTGATTGCATCTGATTAGATAGTCGCGCGAGCAAGATGGATCCCCCTTACAGATAGATGGTTGACCGACCACATCTGGTAAATCTCGAGTTGATTGTCGGCTCAGGAGGACAGCATGGCGGATATCAATGTTCTAATCGTTGTCGACGGTATCTTCTCGCTCACTACCACTTATCCCATTAACCCCACCGCCCCACCTTTTGGACCCGAGAGCAACCCCAATTTTGGACCCGATGCATGGTTCACGCTGTCGCATCTGATTAATACCTTGCGCTCCAGCACGTCGCCGACTTTTAACATCGATACGGCTAGCCGTGGGTTCAATGCCGCCGGGACCTTTGCCGCCGGCATCACGAATTCCACGCCCGATCCCTACGCCACGATTAAGGGGCCAAATCCGAGCACGCCGACGCCGTTTCATTTTGACGACCCCGGCCTCGACCTTACGATCTACGACGAAATCTGGCTCTTCAGCGACGAGGGCTACGACGGACCAAATAATCCCGTTGGCCCTCCGCTTGGAGGGACCGGCGAACCCGGCGGCCTCACCGATAATGAATTGACAGCAATCACAAATTTCATGGAGCAGGGCGGAGGTGTGTTCGCCACGGGCGACCATGACGGCTTGGGTTCGGCCGTGGGCGGCCGCATACCTCGCGTGCGATACATGCGCAAGTGGTACTCGACATCAGACACCAGTCCTGGGATACCGCCGCTGGCAGTCACGAATTGGCCCGGGAGCGGCAAGTCACGGGTAGATACGCTGCAGAAGGGCGCAACAGATGTTGGCACCGCATTCTTCTTTGACGATCAGTCCGACGATATTCCGCAGCCGTTGACTGTACTAGTCCCTTCACATCCGGTGATACAGGGAGCAACTGGTGTTCTTACGGTCTATCCGGATCATATGCACGAGGGCGAAGTCATAGTACCCACGGGTGCCCAGTTGACTCAGACCTCCGCTTCCGATGCCACTTTGAGTTTTGCCGGATCCGGATTTACAGAGTTTCCCGCGATAGATGGGTACCAGGAAGTCCCAGTTGTTTTGGCGCAAAGCGGCTTTGATCTAATTAGTCATACGACTCAGGTTCCCCCTGGGACAAACCCAGAGGACATAGCCTGCGAGAATTTGAATTTCGGCGGCGACCCCAACCCCTGCAACGTCACAACCAACAATACGCTGGCAGCCTACGATGGCCACACAGTGAACGTCGGCCGAATCGTGACAGACTCATCATTTCACCACTTCCTCGATCTGAATCTGCTCGGTGATCCGTGCAGCAAAATCCCGACGAAGCAACAAGGATTCAACGCTTCAGCGAGTGGCAAGGCCCATCTAAAGGAGCTGAAGGCGTTCTACATCAATATGGCGACTTGGCTCGCCTGGAACGACCGGAAAATCTATTTCGTTTTCGGAAAGAATAATTACGGCCGCGACGAAGTCGCGGACAATTTTAGCTGGCCGGACGCATTTTACTTGTTCCTGGAAGGGTTCACGCCCAATGTGGTGGGGACGTCTCCCAACATTACATTCTCCGGTTCTTTCAACAAGACGAATATTCCCGGTCTTAGCCTTTCCGGTCCCACGATCACGTACGATATCGGCAACACCGGTGCGAACGCCAATGTCACGCAGCGCATTCGTTTTGCCTATGAGATCAACTTCACAGCTGCATCTTTGGCTTCTCCCACCGCTTTCCCGGCTGCCGGAGCCGGACCCAACGCCTATACCATCGATGCTGCCATCAGCATCACAGGGCAGCCCACGCTGAGTAGTCCGAACGCCGAGATCTTCCTTTTGGCCGGTGACGATCCGTACTTCACCAACATCAATGCCGCCCCGGGTGTCGACCCTCAATACTACCTAAGCCAGGATCTTCGGGTGTTCACGATCACTCCGACGATGCACAGCCAAACCCTGCTCGGCGAGCCATTCACATTCATGAGCGGCAGTCCGACCGTGCTCGATCCTAGGGCTGCTTATGCCTACATCCAGAAGCTGATCACTTCGCTCAATAAAAAATATGGCTATCTCAATACAGGCTATACTCCGCCCAATACCAACGTCTCTGATCCCCTCGATAGTTTCCTGCCCCAACAGAACGGCGCGCTCGAGGGCGATTCTTTGGTCAATCCCAAGACCGGATCGAATTTCAACTACAGTTTCGCGATCGCGCGCGTCCGCTTGAAAGGCAACGCCGGTACTACTTCGAACACAAAAGTGTTCTTCCGAGTCTTGACCACGCAGACCTTCGACACGGATTTCATCAATTCACCAACCGCGACAACCCTCGCCGACCCGAACGCTACTTATTTCAGTAATGGGCCTCTCCTTAACCCCACCAGTCCACTGCCGGGAACTGACGGCAGCGGCACCGTCAATGGCTGCTCCCTGCCATTCTTTGCCACAGCCAATTTCAATGACGGCCCTACCGATTACAACGGCTTAAACAGCGCCAACTATTTACCTATTTCGATTCCCAGCGGGCATGACTACGCGTGGGCGTTCTTTGGGTGTTTCCTCAACGTCAATGATGCGTCGAACACATTTGGCAGCCCGGCGAAACCGGTCCAACAATGGTTCGTTGGCGCCAACCACAGCTGCCTAGTGGCGCAGATCGCCTGTGCCGACGCTCCCATCGAAAATGCCCACGGAGTGATCGAAAGTCCCGAGAACTCCGACAAACTGGCGCAGCGAAATCTGCAGGTGACGACGTCCGGAAATCCGGGATACCCCGCTACCCACCGCGTTCCGCAGACCATCGATGTCCGTCCCAGCCCGCCGCCTCAATCCAGCGAGCGTTACAGCATTCTCAGCTATCCGGATGAAATGATGATCGATTGGGGCAAGACACCGGTAGGCAGCGTGGTCAACATCTATTGGCCGGGAGTGAGCGCCCCTGCCGTTTTGCAACTGGCGAAGCAGTTGTATCCCGCGCAGACGCTCACGGCTGCGGACCCCAACACCATCCAATGCCGGGTCGTAAGCCCGGTAACGTATATACCGATTCCTCCGGGCGCTGGCGGCAGCTTCGCCGGACTGTTCACGGTCGAGCTGCCGTCCACGGTCAGATACGGCAATGAGTTCGACATCCTCGTGCGCCGCATCACTACCAAACAGCTCGTCCAGACGACTCTGCCCAATAATCCGCCTCCGCCTCAAGTGGCGGATGCGGTCAAAGAAGATCGGCTATTGTGGCGCTACATCACCGGAAGTTTCCTGGCAAGGATTTCCGTAGAGCAGGAAAACAAGATTCTTCCCACCGACGAAAACCTGCTCGCCATAATGAAATGGCGCCTCGGACTGATCGATCCCAGCAACCGCTGGTATTTGGTGCTGTTGCGGTACATCAGCTATCTCTCTGACCGAATCAATGGCATGGGAGGCAATGCTTCCCAGATACCTGCTTCAACCAACGGCTATCAACCTTGCCTACTCCTCCCCAAGCATGCCGAGGAGCGCTGCTACACCGGAAAAGTGATTGGCATCCGTTATGACCGTTTTGGAGACTTCGAAGGCTTCACTATCTTGTCTGAGAAGGGACATGAAAATTGGTTCAGAGGCCGGGAACATGAAGTGGAAGAGCTCGTACGCCAGGCTTGGATTGAGCGGACCCTTATCAGCGTCTTCGTTGAATCGCATAATCCTGATTGGCCGGCCTCGATCGTTCTGCGTAGGCACAAGTAAATTAACCGTCGCAAAATACGCCGGCCTCGAATGAGGCCGGCCAGAAGAAGGCTTGGGAAGTTTGCCGGGATCGGTACTGACAACCCGCTTGTGACCCAGAGTCGCCGAATCGTCGGCAATCGGGAGACTATTCGTCAGTTTGGTGATAAATCGCCGTTATCTTCATCAAGTAAAAAGGCCACGACTCTCGCCGCGGCCCTTCGATTTGCTTGTTGGTTTTATCCGCGTAAATCGTTGGCAAAGCGTTTCTAGCGCCTTCCGCCGCCTGATCCTCCGCATCCTCCATCACGGCCTCCGCCACCGGGATGACTGCTGCGTCAGAAAAAAGGCCACGACTTTCGCCGTGGCCCTTTTTATATCCGTGTGAATCCGTGGCAAAAACTTCTTAGTGCCTTCCCCCGCCTGGACCGCCGCGTCCGCGATCGCGTCCGCCGCCACCGGGACGGCCACCGCGTCCGCCGCGTCCGCGATCACGTCCACCGCCGCCGGGACGTCCGCCGCGTCCGCCACGATCTCCGCCGTGCGGACGATCGCCTTGAGGACGATCACTGGTTGCCAGCGGTGCGCCGTCGCGGTTGAAGTTCGGCTCGGCCTCGGCTTCGTCGGGGAAATCGCCGCCGCCTTCGATCACCATCGTGCCGGTTGTGACGGGAGCGGGTACGAATTCGCCTTCCGCCGCAGCGGCCACAGGCGGGGCTTCGCCGCCGCCCATCTTCGCCCGCTGCTCTTTCAGAATCGCTTTGCGCGAAAGCCGGATGCGATTGCCCTCAACCGCGAGCACCTTCACCAGCACCTGATCGCCTTCCTTCAGTTCGTCGCGCACATCGGCGATGCGATGCTCGGCGACTTCGCTGATGTGCAGCAAGCCGTCGGTGCCGGGAATGATTTCGACGAACGCGCCGAAATCCGCCAGCCGTGTGACCTTGCCGAGGTAGGTCTTTCCTACTTCCGCCGTGGCCGTCAGATCGCCGATGATCTGCAGCGCCTTCGCCGCCGACGCCTGATCGCTCGATGCGACTTTGACCAGGCCGGAATCTTCCACGTCGATCTTGACTCCGGTTTGCTCGACGATGCTGCGAATCATCTTGCCGCCGGGCCCGATCAGATCGCGAATCTTATCGACCGGGATCTGTACGGTGTAGAAGCGCGGAGCGAAGTCGGAAATCTTCTCGCGTCCGGTGGTGATCACTTCTTCCATCTTGCCGAGAATGTGCAGCCGTCCACGCTTCGCCTGAGCGAGCGCCTCGCGCATAATCTGCGAAGTGATGCCGGCAACTTTAATATCCATCTGCAGCGCGGTGATGCCGTCTTTCGTTCCGGCAACTTTGAAATCCATGTCGCCGTAGTGATCTTCCGCGCCCGCAATGTCGGTGAGGATGGCATACTGCTCGCCCTCTTTCACCAACCCCATGGCGACTCCGGCCACCGGAGCCTTCAACGGGACGCCTGCATCCATAAGCGAAAGCGACGCGCCGCAAACCGTCGCCATCGACGACGATCCGTTCGATTCGAGAATGTCCGACACCACGCGCATGGCGTAAGGCCAGGCTTCTTCCGTCGGAAGCACGCCGGAAATCGCCCGCTCAGCCAGCGCGCCGTGCCCAATTTCTCGCCGTCCCGCGCCGCGCAAAAATGCAACCTCGCCCACCGAGAATGGCGGAAAGTTATAGTGGAGGATGAAGCGTTTTTTGGCTTCGCCTTCGAAGCCTTCGAGGCGCTGCATGTCGTCGCTGGTGCCCAAGGTTGTAGTGACTAACGCTTGAGTTTCGCCGCGGGTGAAGATGGCGCTGCCGTGAGTGCGAGGCAGAACTCCGGCTTCAATCCAGATGTCGCGAACTTCATCGAACGCCCGCGCATCGGGACGGTGTTTCTTCTCGATGACTTCTTCGCGGAAGATGCGCTCGCGGAGGGTTTCGTAATACTGCTTTAGCTTCGCCTGCGCGGCTTCGTCGTCCTCAGGAATTTCCGCTTGCAGCTTCTTCTTGATGTCTTTGACCAGCGTGTGGCTTTCGGCCTTGGGATGCTTCTTGGTGTCGAGCGCATCCGACAGTTCGGCTCCGACTTTTTTCTTCAGCGTGTCGTAATACTTCTGGTCAAACTCTGGCGGAGTCACTTCGCGCTTCTTCTTGCCGGCCTTGGCCTGCAGGTCTTTAATGGCCGCGCAGATTTTTTTGACCTCGGTGTGGCCGAATTCAATGGCGTCGACCACCACTTCTTCGCTGACTTCCTTCGCACCCGACTCGATCATCACGATAAAGTCGGAGGTTCCAACCACCATGATGTTCAGCGTGCTCTCGCGCATTTCATCATAGGTGGGATTGATGACGAACTGGCCGCCAATCTGGCCGACGCGAACCGCGCCGATGGGCCCGAGGAAAGGAATGTCGGAAAGCGAAAGCGCGCACGATGCGCCGTTGATGCCGAGAACGTCGGGATCGTTACTGCTATCGGCGGAGAGCACGAAGGCGATGACCTGCGTCTCACACTTGAAGCCTTCGGCAAACATGGGACGCACTGGCCGATCGATCTGGCGGCTGGTGAGCACTTCGCGCTCGCTCATGCGGCCTTCGCGCTTGATGAAGCCGCCGGGAAAGCGTCCGCCGGCGTAGGTGTATTCGCGGTAATCGACGGTGAGCGGGAAAAAATCGATGCCTTCGCGCGGGTCGGCATTTGCCGTAGCGGTGGCGAGGACGACGTTATCGCCCTGGCGGACAACGGCTGCGCCGTGGGCCTGCTTGGCCAATTTTCCGGTTTCGAATGAGATTTGTTTGCCGCCGGCGAGGTCGACTGTAACTGTACTAACTTCTGGTTTCATTGTTCTATCCTTCTTATGCTTATGGAATCAGGAGGGCAGGCGCGAATCCCCGGGTTGCGCCTAAGGCAGCGAGACGAAGACGCGGAGAAAATGTGGATCGGGAAAACACGTTCAGCCATGGAATGAGCGGGTGCCATGAGAGCTGGGCCCCGAGATTACGCTCCGCAATACGCCCTGAACTCCTGCAGGGCTGGAGTTTGCCCAATGCCGCGCCGGCTTCGCCAGGAAGGCGGCGTTCTCAAAGATACTGTCAGGAAAAATTCCGGGAGGACGGTTCACTGTGAAGGCTCCCACCCGAATCGCAAAATCCGCGATCAGGATGGCGCACCCACATTCACACGAAAATCCAGGATGGTTTCTCCAACGCTTATTTGCGGATGCCGAGTTTTCCAATGACGGTCTTGTAGCGCTCGGAATCGTATCTCTTGAGGTAATCGAGCAAGCGACGCCGCTTGCTGACCAGCATAAGCAGGCCGCGGCGCGAGCCGTGGTCCTTCTGGTGCGTCTTGAAGTGGTCTGTCAGTTGGCCAATGCGTTCACTGATGATGGCGATCTGAACCTCGGGGCTCCCCGTGTCAGTCGCGTGCGTCTGATACTGGTCAATGACAGATTTCTTTTGCTCTCTGGCTAACACTAACCTGGTGCACTCCTGTTCTAGTTTCGATTTATCTTGGTGACAGTAGGAAGGTTATCATGCGGCGGGACGGGGTGTAAAGATGACGGAACTCGAAAGGCCGAAAAACCAAGCGTCCACGATTGCGATCTTTCCGTTTCTAAAGACTGCCGCGCCTATATTAATTGGGAATCTGGTATTCCGCTCGACCGAGGATGTGGGCGATATAAGTCCCGAGGATGCTCAAAGTTTGTCGGAGATTCCGGAAATGCTCTTTCTGCAGGATGACCTCCGAATAGAAGCAGCCTCGTATGCTGTACTGCCCTGGATCGACCTAGATCTCCCTAATCCTGACCTCGAGAAACTGAAGCGCATCCGGGCCGTTATCGCATATTGCTATGCCATACCACATCATATCTTCGGGACCCCACATCTCCACACTGAGAACGCTAGCTTGATCGTTTTCAGTCCAGCGCAGGTTTTTGCAGGGCTGGTTCACCCGGACTACCACGTTAAGCCGCAGTCGGATCGGAGGCTTCTGCCAGACGAGCGGGGCGAGGTACGAGGTTATCACGGGCTTTACAACTTCAAGCACCACTTCTGGGCCGCCAAAGGCTCCCGTCTCTACCCGCCAGTACCGGATATCACGCTGAACATCGCCCAAGATCTTGCGAACGATGTGGCCGAGTTCAGCGCGTCACGCCGCTTCCACATGCTTCCTCAGCTAACCGACACAAATGCGGTCGGCGGAATGGTAGAGCGAGCGCTGATTGGCATAGCATGGTTCAACGAAGCCCACGCTCTTGCGACGGAGGAGGGCGCCGCGATCGTAAACTTGGCTATCGCCTTCGAGAGCTTGTTGGGCCTCCCGCCCGAAGAAAAGACCGAGCGTCTTGTCGACTCAATTGCTCTGCTCTTGGGGAGAATTCCTCGGCTCGACGAGTGGGCTCGGCAATTCTACGAGGCCCGTTCAAGAATTGTGCACGAAGGCAAAACTACGAGATTGTGGTTCAGCGTTGTAAAGTCGAAAAAGCCACCAGATGACACTCTCTACGGTTCGTTACTGTCCTACGGTGGACACATATTTCAACTTTGTACAGCTACACTGCTTTTTGGTGCTGGCCTCGCCCAGCAAATCAGACTCGAAGACAAATTTGTAACCAATCGGGAGCGCTTTGAGCAAATGTCAAGGACGCTGAGTGACAACACGCTGTCCGCTCTGGAGCGACTGCAGAGCATAGCGGAAAAAGTTGACGTTGCAGCTCAATACAGCTCGGTGACGGAAAGTCCGTTCCCCATAAAAATCATCCTTGACGTCTTGCGGCTTGCAGCCAAGAATCTCCTGGAGTGCGGAGTCGCAATCGAGGCAGAGGCCAAGCGCGTCGCCGAGAAGCTCATATCCGCCTCCCAGTCAGCAGAGCTAGGCGACGCACTCGAAGCCGTCCGCGAGTTCCACGACTTCGTCAAGACCAAGCAGCTCCACGGCGACCCGCGGTCACCATGGATCGTAACGGTGCGCCTGGTAGACGTCGGGTGGGACTATCTTATGTGGCACCACTTCTCACAGCGAAGAAAACAGCGGCAGGAAGCGGCGGATGACGCGCCAACTGAAGGAACAGCAGGTTCCTCACCGGGCTTTCAGCCCGATTCGGAATGACATCCCTTGGGTGCAGGTGCAATCTCGGGCCAGCCTCAGTCGTGGCGGTGCATGCATGGGCCAACACCCGCCCATTAACTTAACTATAAGATTTCTGCGAGAAAAAGCTTTGGATTAGTTTGTGAACTTGAGACGAGGTAATTCCTTGGCCTTAGCCTCGGAAAGGTTATTTGCTCCGCGAGCGACGACGTAGGCACAACCAGCCAATGCAGCCCATCGGGAGAACAAAATGTCGCCGGGAGTCATACCGATTGAGATACTCAAAGCGGAACCTGCTCCGAATGCGATTTCCACTAGGCCGTAGAGATATTGATTCCTTTTCTTAAAGTAGTGGGCCAATAAGCCGATCCCAACAACACCTGCTGCGATGAATGCTTGAAGACGGTGAAGCCCAAATTTATCCGCATAATAAGGAAACAGTTTGATCGCTTGACTTCCGAAGAGCACCACTTCAATTCCTACTACTGACCCTACAAGGCCGACGATAAGATCCTTCAAACCCGCTTTCTTTTTGTGACGGGTTATTGCCAGCATCACGCCGAGCACGGGTGCTAGGACAAGTGCAGCGAATTGAATAGGACTCAGAGAATTCGGGGGGGTGTCTGACACCATGGTGGGCTGGCCGACCTTTCCTCTACCGCGACTGAGGCTGCCCCACCCTTCGCGGTTTTCGAAGGGTGGGTACCTCGGACGATGGTATCAGGGGGACTTTTCGAAAACCGCGAAAGATGGGGCAGCCTCTTTCGTGGAACCGCCGGCGAGTTGCATAGGTCCTTCGTTGGGAGTTGCCCGCTTCGCGTCCGACTCCGCTTCCTCAGGATGACAGCGCAAACCCAAGCAGGCTCTCCCCGAGCTTTCGGCCCAATTCGCAATGACATCTCTCGTGGTGCCCAGGAATTGTCGCTGAGTGGCCAAAACAGCACAGATTGGAGGAGACGGTTTCTGCCACACTGCAGCCATGACAACTCAGACGATTGCAGAATACCTTGAGGAGGAGCGGCAAAAATTTGCCGACACTCAGCTCCGAACAGAAGAAGAAGCGGCGCGCATCCAGCCGCTGCAGCATGGCCACCATCGCACGGCAAAACAGCCCAAGGTGGAATTGCTGCCCCCAATCAAAGCCGCAACTAAAAAGAAGAAAAAGAAAAAGACTGCTGCCGTAGCTCGCAAGAAACCACGCGCTGCGGGAAAGATGGCAGCGAAAACTCGCAAGCGGGCGTGACTGGCGGCGTGACTAGTCTCAACCCGCATTCAGAAAATACCGCAACCATACAAAATAAAGGAGAACTCATGAATAAGGATCAAGTGGCGGGCAAGATCGATCAGGCAGTGGGCAAAGTGGAGCAGAGCGTTGGAAAAAGTGTTGGCAGCAAAAAGCTGGCCAACAAAGGGGTGGTCAAGCAAGCCAAAGGAGCGGTGCAGGAAACCTGGGGCGATGCCAAGGACGCCGCGAAACAGATCCACGAATCGCGCAAGGAAGCCGCTTCCGAGAAGGCCGCCCAGAGGCGGGAGAACGTCAGCCAATCGGTGGATGACACGAAAGCCAAGGCAAAGGTCAAGATTGAGGAGTTCAAAGAGCGCCACTCGGCGTAACACTTTGCGGGGGAGCCCCTTGTCTTAATTCAGGAAGTGAGCAATCTTGAACAGTTTTGCGCCTGGGATGCCGCTTATTATTCCTGCCATCCAACCAGCCGTGGCTCACCTTGGAGGAAGTCATGGAAAACTACGCCGATTTGATGCAAAGGCTGCTTGAAATCCAAAGTGGCGAAAGACGAAGCCCAAAGCTGATCGCGGAAGATGAGCGATTGATGCGTAGCCTGCAGAAGAAACAGCTGGCAGGAAAGCCCACACAACGGTTAGAGCTTAGCGAGGAATAGTCTAGGGCGGGCCGACCGCGGTCCCCAGGAATGACAGGTCTTCAAGCAGGGCGCGGTCCCTCAGCGGCTGGTGCCTGGTTGATTTGGGTCGGTCGTTTGCGGCACCCTTCGGCTTCCCCCTCGGCTTCGCTCGGGGCTGCGGCAAAAACGGGGCGAGCTCTTGAAGCCGCGCCCTTCCCGGTCAAAGTCAAATTCAAAATCAAAATCACGATCACCACGATCAAAATCAAAGGCAAGCGGACTAAGCCTGCCCTGAGCTTGCCGAAGGGAGTGTCCGCTCCACACGAGCTCGTGAAACGAAAACGGGCCGGTTTTCACCATATGACGACCTTAAAATTTCGAGGAAGACGGGAGCTTGCAGGACTTTTGACATCGAGAGCAAACGCTTCGCTGCTTAAGACGATTCCAGACGATTCCAGATATGGATAAGCAGACTCGGCAAATTTGGACACGAACTGCCCGGCTAAAATCCTGTAGAATCGGTGCCGTTTTCTGCTCGACGACGAAATCCCCGGTTGAGATGGCAGCCGGGCCGGTCCGCGGCTGTCTCCCTGACTGCGTTTTTAGGAAGGAGAAGAATCTATGTCGCTCATACAAATTCTTGATGTTTTGGTGAAAGCCAATCGGAATGGCTCACGCGGGCTGTTGCTGGTCTGCGCTCTGCTCATTGCGTTTGCGGCCGTTCCGCTCCACGCGCAATTTAACTATATTGACCTTTACGATTTTAAGAACTGCAGTGGCGGATGCCTTCCGCAAGACTATGGTCGATTGTGGCAGGGGAAGGACGGCAACCTCTACGGAACTACCGAATCCGGAGGCAAACACGACCTGGGGGCGATCTTCAGAGTGACGCCTGCTGGCGTGTACAAAGATCTGGTGGACTTCGACGGGACGAATGGAAGTGGTCCTTCCGCATCCCTGACCCTGGCAACGGACGGGAATTTCTACGGGACAACCATTGCCGGAGGCACCAGCAATCAAGGCACCATCTTCAAACTCGCCGTGGGCAAGACGTCGGTGACGTTCACCACGCTGCACAGCTTTAACGGTACTGACGGCGCTGGCGTTGGTGCACCACCGGTGGAAGCTTACGACGGCACCACGAACGCGCTCTATGGCGTGACTCTTTCTGGAACCACCTACCGCGTGACCCTGCCGTCGGGAACTTTTCAACAGCTTTCCGGCAACGCACCCGGCGAATCCGAAGGCCCGCTTCTCGCCTTGGGCGAGGACTTGTATGGCACGACGGTAAACGGTGGCAACAGCAGCTGCACCGGAGGCTGCGGAACTGTCTTCCATATGACAACCACAGGAGCCATCAACACTATTTATTCTTTCAGCGGCACGGATGGCGCGGAGCCAAGAGGTCCGCTCGTGCTGGGAGCGGATGGCAACCTTTATGGAATCACGGAAAAGGGCGGCGTCAACGGCACCGGTGAGGTCTATAACTTGAGCCTGGGTGGCGTCTGGACGCCTCTTCACAATTTCAGCGCGCTCGCTGGAGGCTTCAACAGCGACGGAGCGAACCCAATTGCTGGCCTGCTGGCCGCGTCCGATGGCATGCACTTCTACGGATCAACGGGATTTGGCGGCACCACCGGCGACGGCACTATTTTCGAAATTACCTCAGGCGGCACCTTTGGTCCGGTCTACGACTTGACCGGAACCGGGGGCATGGAGCCGGGCGCGACTCTCATGTACCACACGAATGGATTGTTCTATGGAACAACCGTCGCCGGTGGGGCCAACGGAGTAGGGGTCTTTTACAGCGTAACTCCCGAGCAACTGATTCCCAACATCGCATTCTGCTGCTGGTGGGTCGAACTCGACGAACCGGTCATTGTTATGGGCAACGGCCTTACGGGTGCCGTCAGCGTGAGCTTTGGTTCGGTGCAGGCGCAATTTAAGCAAGGCTCGGACACGTATCTAACGGCGACGGTGCCCAGCGCGGCGATTGATGCCCTCGTCACCGTCACGCTAGCCACCGGGCTGCAGGTTGAAAGCCAGCAGACGGTACACATTCTTCCTAAGATCATTAACCTTGATCCTTCGAACGGCGCGGTGGGTACGCAGGTTGGGATCGTGGGCGGCGGTTTCGCGGGAACAACGAAAGTGACCTTCGGCGGAGTGCCGACGGGAAATTTCGTCGTGGTCTCCCCGTCCCTGATCCAGGCTGCCGTACCGTCAGGCGCGAAGACAGGCAAGGTCGGCGTAGTGACGCCCAACGGCGCGACGATGAGCAAAGAAACCTTCACTGTGAACTGACAAAGGACGAAGCGACCTCAACCTGAAGCCATCCCATGTCTGCGCCACGGCGGCGAGTCGTGGCCTTTCGCACAAAGCCAGTATGCTCAGTAGAGCGCAGGGATCGGCGTAGTCGTAGATCTTCCAGAACTTTCGTCCAACGCCAACATCTCTGCATCGCCACCGGCCACCCATGTTTGCCCCTCCCAGATAACGTCGGAGAAGGTTCCATCAGCTTTTGCAATCGTGAAGACACCCGTTGATTCGTCGCCGGAAAAACCGCTCAAGCCCCTCACCAAAAACCGGACAACGCCGCCCGGGGTATAGCCTTCGCCGGAAAGATGCACCCACGCTCCAAACTGGTTCGGTTCAATGCTCGCATTCAGCGTCAAAACGACATTGGCTCCAGCGTCAGCGGTCCAGTCGATGACTCCTCCTTCGAAGTCGTTGTATCTCAGGCTTCCAGCCGACGTCTCATCGGTGGTTGGATAGCCCAGAAACGATGCCTCCCAACCCAGGCTCTGGTATTTGTCGCGAATCGCGCCGTGCACTTCGTGGGCTCCCCACTGAGGCAGCCAAAAAATGGAGCCTCCCTGGAAATGCTGGTAGTAGCCTTTCCCGTCGGAGCCGGTTTGGACGTCGGTGGTCGGGTTCCCGAATCCTGCAAATTGGTCGCGCTTTGCCTGGATTGCAGCTTCGGCATCACGCAATTCCTGCAGGACACGCATAAGCGCACTCCAAATATAGAGTTGAGTCCGAACACCGAAATTTCCGAAATGGAGATCCAGGAATTTCTGATCTTTGGCACTCAACTTCGTCGCGGTCGCGCTGGTGTCAGTAATTTTTGGAAGTTCTTTTTGCAGAGTTAACCGTGCCACCGTTGCCTTCATTTTTCTTAAATCGAGCGGCATCGCAGTCTCCTTGGCCGATGTGCAGGGTGGTGCCCAATGCCTTCGATTGGAAGCAAGCCCCTGCTTACTCGGATAGTGCAACGCAATGACAAATCGTTACACTCAGCTATACTTCTTTTCACTTACGTGGCTAGGCAGGAGGGCGGCATGAATCGAGAACAGGCGCTAAAGGTTGTGTTGGTGGTGGTGGGTTTGATCTTTTCGGCTTTAGTTTATCCCTTGGTGGTTTTTGGCCCGCAGCAGCCTGCGGTGGCGATGATGCTTAGCGTTTACATTACCCTCGGAATTTTCCTGCTGCTCGCGGCACGCGATCCATCGGCAAATCGCAGCTTGATCGCTTTCACAGCGTGGTCGAGCCTCGTTCACGCCGGCTTTATGGCGTTTCAGGTTTCTCAGAATTTGATCCAGCGCGGCGAACTGGTAGGCGTGGTTGTGCTGGCCATCATCGGTGTGATCCTGCTCGTGCTGGCTCCGGCAAAGCGGACCGGAGAGCGGGTGTCCGCAGTTGCTGCGTAGCGCGTCTTTCGGAAATGGCCATCGCAGACGGGTGAAAGAAAAAGGAGGGCGACGCTTAATGATCGCCCCCCCCGCCACCCGCCCGCCGAAAGCCGCGGCAGACGGGGAGCCTCAAGTTAGGATAGTGCCGACAATAGAGCTAGAGAAGTGTGCCAAGCCCCCCAGCGGCGTCTCAACGCGCTCGCTGCCTGACGCTCAAGCTTAGGGCAGCCTCAAGTTAGGACAGTGCCGTCAATCAACCCAGGGAAAGGTGGTCGGCCCGCCCTAGACTATTCCTCGCTAAGCTCTAATCGTTATGTGGGCTTTCCTGCCAGCTGTTTCTTCTGCAAACTACGCATCAATCGCTCATCTTCCGCGATCAGCTTTGGGCTTCGTCTTTCTCCGTTTTGGATTTCAAGCAGCCTTTGCATCAAGTCGGCGTAGTTTTCCATAATTCCTCCAAGGTCGGCCACGGCTGGTTGGATGGCAGGAATAATAAGCGGCATCCCAGGCGCAAAACTGTTCAAGATTGCTCACTTCCTCAGTTAAGACAACACCTATCTGGTAGGGACTTGAGCCTGTCGAATGGACCTGCCCCACCCACCCGCAGAAAACCGCGGACGGACGGGGCAGCCTCAGGTTAAAGATAGTGCCGACAAAGAACTGGAGATAAGGTGGACTAGCCCCTCCTTGTGTTCCAAGGGTTCGGCGCTTTTTTCC
>Ga0210394_10001427_pt1 | contig 38455 bp, 28 predicted proteins | sample IncBWC12MmetaG_FD_160121 | JGI IMG/M metagenome (GOLD analysis project Ga0210394, IMG submission 160121) | Forest soil microbial communities from Barre Woods Harvard Forest LTER site, Petersham, Massachusetts, United States - Inc-BW-C-12-M | ecosystem: Environmental > Terrestrial > Soil >... | reverse complement strand
CGGTGCTGAACAAGCAGGGGATATTGCGAGAGCTGCGGGATGGGCTGACATTTCAGTCCATTGAGCTTGAGCAGAAAAAGGTGCGCGTCTATGGCACCACCGCGGTATTGACCGGCGAAGGCAAGACGGTAAGCTCGCGTGACGGTAAGGAAGTGCGTGCTCATTTTCGACTTGTGGCGGTGTACGCGCAGAAAGGCGATCGTCTCGAGCTGGTCCACTTTCAGAGCACATCGCTGCCTGAGTAGTGGCAGCAAAAACACGGCCCTATGCAAAACCGGGATTCGCAATCAAGATCGAGAAAGTCCACAAGATCCTGGCTCAAGGAAATTTTGCACTCGTCATGAGTGAGGGACTCTTCGACGCGAAAGCATCAAGGGCTGGGCGGGCGGCATCCCCACCGACTCCCAGGACACGCTGGTCTTCGCGGAGATGACGGGCGAGCGCCCCATGATCGAAAAGTTCCCTCTCGCAAAGGCGCCCGAAGGATACGCGCGCATGATGAGCGGGAAAGCCGAATTCCGGGTAGTCCTCACGACGTGAACAGCCGGCGCACGCCAGCGTTTCGGCCACGAACAGAAAGGATATCGTAAAAGATCGGTCATCGAAGGGAATTCCCAGAATCAGGTGTTCCGTCCAGCAATTTGTCGATTGGGTTGGCAGTTAAAGCTGCTAACACTATCAGAGGTCAACGTATCGAATCTTTGGCGGTCGACTCACGGTTGACACAGGAGGATCAGCACAAGAACCTGCGGGTTTCATCACTGCCTTTTGCCACGACCACCAGACGAGTCCAGGAATGTTTGTTAACCTAGAGCCTCGTTCTCTCGAAGGGTGGTCTGCCGGAACGGCCGGTGACACTCGGTTCCGTAAGCATTCGGTGATCGTACAATGCAAGTGGGCCGGAGTTACGATGCCAGGCCAGATCGGAATGCGTAGCAATGTGTGGAATTGTCGGCTCGGTGCAGGTCGCGCCCGTAGAACCCTATCGGGAGGAGGTGAGGCGCGCCATGCGCGCCATGGCTCATCGGGGACCGGACGGCGAAGGCTTCCGAGAGTTTACTGTCTCGAACCGTGAGGCAAGTTCAGGAGAAGAATCGACCGCGACCGTACTCTTGGGGCATCGAAGGTTGGCGATCATTGATCTTTCCGAGTCAGCCCGTCAACCGATGTCGACGACGAGCGGGCGCTTTCACGTCATTTTCAACGGCGAGATTTACAACTATCGTGAAATTCGGACTGAGCTTGAGATCTTCGGGCACCCCTTCCGCACGGCTTCGGACACAGAGGTGCTGCTGATGGGATGGGAGCGATGGGGAACCGCTTTACTCCCACGCCTGATTGGGATGTTCAGCTTTGCCATCCTGGATCGAGACAAATCTGTGCTTGTACTCGCGCGGGATCCATTCGGTGTAAAGCCTCTATATTACATTCAAGCCCAGCAAAGCCTCGTCTTTGCTTCGGAAATTGCTCCGCTGCTGGATTTCCCTCACACAAGCCGCCAGGTAGATCCACAAACGCTGTATGAGTTTCTTTTGGGTGGAATGGGGGACCATTCGAACAAGACTTTCTTCCAAAGTATTCACCAGCTGCCGGCAGCGCACTACTTGTCGGTCGCCTGCCAGTCTCCCGGGAACGCGCAGCCCGTGCGTTATTGGGGGCTCCGAACGACCCCCCCGAACGCATATCTGCGAAGGAAGCTAGCTCGCGATTCCGTGATCTATTCGAAGAGAGTATCGTGCTCCACTTGCGGAGCGATGTTCCCGTCGGCGTGTCCCTTTCCGGAGGGATGGACTCGTCAGCCATAACCGTGATGGCGCGCTCTGTCCAAGGCCCAGAGACTCCACTGCACACGTTCAGTTATGTTGCGGATGATCCCCATCTCTCCGAAGAACGTTGGTGCGCAATTGTGGCGCGCGCGACTTCGGCCCAACAACACCTGGTTCGTATCCACTCAAACGAACTGATTGAGGATTTCCGGTGACTCGTTCGAGTGCAGGAACAGCCGTTCGGATCGCCAACGATCTACGCTCAATACCGCATCTTTCGCTGTGCGCATGAAGCTGGCCTGAAAGTAATTCTTGGCGGCCAGGGCTCCGACCAATATCTCGGATACATGCGTCATCTCTCCGTTCGTTTCGTCTCCCTATTGCGCAAAGGACATTGGGTCGCAGCCCTGCGGCTCCTGCGGCACATCAAGTCGTCCTCGCCACCTGGCGCAATAGGTATGCGATCGGTTGTGCGCCAAGTCCTGCCTGGGCGTTTGGTGGAAAGGATCACGCGTCTGCGGAAGTTGAGCTCCTTCTTTCAGCAATGCCCTTGGGTCCCCCCCATGGCCTCGACGAAGATGCGCGAGGACGGCATGGAGTAGTTGGTTTGGAATTTGCGGCCCTACTTCAGTAGCTCTGGGCTGGCCTTTGGGCCATTGTCGATCACGCTTTCACAGGCGAGAAACACCCCAGCCATCGCCACGACGTGTATAGTCTCCAAACAGCCAATCCGTCATCATGCTTGCCAGCGAGATAGCCGTCGACGAAGGCCTTCACCCTGTCGGCGTTAAGCAAATGGAGGTTTGTCATCGAGCTGGAGTCATACATTTCTCGCAAGGTACCCTCATGCTGTCGCAACATCTGCATCCACGGAACGGATCTAATCATCCCCTGCTTGGTTTTTTCTATCAGTAAAGGAGGCAAATATCCCTTCCCGACTTCACGAAGAATGCGTTTTTTCAGGCCGACGGTCGCAAAAAAGTCGGCGGGAAGATGAAAACAGAAATCGACAAGGCGATGGTCAAGATAAGGCGTTCTTACTCGAATCCCCGCCGCGGCAGCGTTCAAATCTGAGTGCATGAGTATGGAAGGCAGATTCTGTTCGCGAAGTTGCAATCGCACAGCCTGCTGATAGTGGCTAAGCCCCTTGGAACCGACGATGCTCGGGGAAGAGACCTGGCTCTCACTCCGATTGAGCCAATCAGGATGCTCCCAGCCTCGCTTTAGTTTGATTTGTCGGCGAATAGGCAAAAGTAAGTGCCTACGCACGATACTCTTCCAGGGCAGCCTCTTCCTTAATGCCCGAAGTTCAGCGGCAAACTGGGATACTTCGAGGTTTTCTATATGGTCCCGAATCAGAGCGAATTCGATAGTTGGAGACCCTCCCAACAATTCATCAGCTCCTCCACCATCCAACACTGCGGAGCAATGGTTGGTAGCTGCCAGTTTCAAGGCATGAAATTGGGCAAGTACATCCAGCCCTAGCAATGGTTCACCGTGCACTCGGACCGCCTTGTCAACCGAATCCCAAAGCAGCTCTTGCGTTAGAGTCATAGTGACGAGCCTGAGCCCGCCCTGCTTAATGACAGCCTCTATGTAAGGCAACTCGGTCAACGCGGGATCATCGAAAACTATGGAATAAGCACTCCTTGGCAATTGACTGCTTTGGTCTACGAGCAATCGGCTTATCAAACTACTGTCGAGTCCCCCAGAAACGAAGCAGCCGACGTGGTCTCCAGTGCCAGACCGCATCCTCACCGATGAACCGAGAAGGCTAAGGAATTGCTCTTGTGCCTCGGCAAACGACGAGTCAGGCTCACTTCGAGCCCCATTTGATTCCAACTCCCAGAAAGATTGAAAATTGGGAGCCAGCTGAGGGTCATCAAGGGAGACCTCAAAAAAAGATCCCGCTGGGACGACCCTCACGTCACGATAAAAAGTGCGCGCCGAAGATCGCGGCGGTAGTCCTCTGAGGAACTCATGAAAGTGGTCGAAATCAATTTCCGGACCTTGCTTCCGACCTGCCGCTGCGGTTTTGGCCTGTCCGGCCAACACCAAGCGTCCGTACTCGCAGGAATAAAACAGAGACTTGATCCCGAGGCGGTCGCGCGAACCGATAAGACGCCTCCTCCGAAGGTCTAGGATTAACATCACCCAGACACCATTGAGCCTTTCCAGGAAGCCAGTTCCCAAGGCATCGTAAGCCGCCAACACAAGCTTGGAATCACATGCGTCCAAAGGACAGCTTGATCCGAGAATTTGTTGCAATTCGCTGGCGTTGTAAATTTCTCCATCAAAGATAATCCATCTAGTGGCGTCGTCCGAGCAAACAGGCCGAGAGTTACCGCCGAGCAAGATTCTTGCATCCCCTGCGATGTCTTGAGGGAAAGAGGGTTTAATCTCTGTTTGCCAGGAACTTCGCACGACCAGCGCTTCCGATGCCATGTCCCAAGGCGATTTGCAGGCTTGCATCAAGGTAAATGCACGCCCGGCGGCATATGGTTTGGGTTCGATCTGAACGACTGCAGTGAGGGAACTCATACAAGATCAAGGAGCATAGTCTATCAGAAAAATGGGTGCCAGCTTGGAACAGGGGAGGGGCAGGATTGGCGCTGTACTACAGAACAGCTATGCTAACATAGCGAACTGACATATGGTCCTCGTTACCCCCATCACGATTTGGGGGTTCGGCGGGGAAGGAGTGCGATGCGTTACCTGAAAAAGTCTGAGGTGGAAGCGGCACCACTCCAGGAGGAGACTATACTCCTCCACCCGAGCAACAATAAATTCTGCCTGCTCAACAAGACTGCTTCGTTTATCTGGAACGAGGTGGGTACACCGAAGTCGGCAGAAGAGATCGCCCACCTTCTAACGGCGACGTTTGACAATGTTGGTCGGGAGCAAGCCACAGTCGATGTAGTGGCCACACTGGAGCAGTTATCGTCATTGGGCTTTGTAGTTGCCGATGCCACCAATGGATCATAACTGAAGGAGGTTTATGATGAAGGAAGTAACATCAGGCGAGAGAGAGTCCAGAGGTAGCCTTGCCGAGAAGAACACCTCGGAACGCCCAAAATATGAGCGTCCTAGCGTCCGAGTGTTAAATGAAGAAGAAATCCTAAGCGCATTTCAAGTGGTCCAGGCGGGTGGCTCGACCTGGTGGGTGCCGTGAGTCGGTGGTTGACGGCATGGAAACGCACTTAAGCGGACTCTGGTCACGCGACGTGATGGTGACAACAAATTGCGACGAACCAGCAGCGAATCAGGAAGATTCAAGCGGGTTCCCCCTCGAAGCGTATCAGTTCGGGGATGGGGTTCTTGAAATTAGTGACCGGTATCGCGGTTTTCAAGATCGCTTTCATGATGTTTATGGCGACTGTTCGATCCAGGCCCCTTTTCCTCAGGAAATTCCGCGCATTCGATGCACCCTAACCACTACAAGACTCCCGCGTGTCTCTCGGGTTGAGTTTGAGGATCCGGAACCACTCGACGCTTTGGCATTCATTCGCGCCATGTTTCCCTCTTCAGATTATTCACAACCTTCAGCGACCGTGTCGGGTTGGCGTTTTCTGGTTCATACAGACTCTCCGTATAGACCTGTGATTGGATTCCGAGGGACTCAAGTATTGGTAGACCGGCGTATGCGGTGGCAACCGTTCGTTACTAACCTGGCCGTGCAACGGCTCCTTCGTTTGCAACGTGACATGTTGTTCTTTCATGCTGCGGCGATCGCCGTTTCGGGTAGTGGGCTGCTTCTCGTCGGAGATAAGGGGGCTGGCAAGACAACTACATCGCTCTTCTTGGCCGCCCGAGGACACCAATTATTAAGCGATGAAATTGGCGCAGTTTGTTCATCATCGCGTGAGGTTGTGCCATTCCGCCGTGCGTTGTCAATTCGTAGAGGACCGCTGCCCGAGAGCGTGCGAGAGCGACTGCGGCAAGAATCCTTCTCATCGGAGCTGGTTCTCGATGGTACCATTCGATTGCGAGTCCCAATCGGTTCCCTTTTTCCTTTGGACCCCGCGCCACGTGTTCCACTAAGGTGTATTTTCTTTTTGAGAGGGTTCGCAGACGCGCCAGCAGTTCAACGTTGCCTCCTGGAAAGGAAACACGTGAGCTGGCTGAGGCTGCTGGGGTGTTGCCTCTACGGTGCGTCACACAAGAAAAAATTGTTGCAGCTTCTGACCGTACTCTCGAGCTGCCGCGTGTACGAACTAATCGCTGGACCACCACAAGAGACAGCTGAACTTGTTGAGAAGGCTATGGAGGAATCATGACTTCGAAAATTCGAGCCAGGGCAGAGAATCTGGCGACGTTTCGATCCGTATCGGTTCAATTGATGGAGATTCTGTCCCGTTGGGTGCCGACGACTCCTGAGATGGAGGCCAAAGTCCTGTTCGGTCGCCACATTTGGGACTTCGCGCAGCATGCGGACATGTTGGGGAAACGCACTTTCGAATTACGTGCTCCCTTGCATTTCACTTTAGCTCCGGTGGACAGTTATGCCGCATTGCTCGCGGAAGTTTCGTCGGCAAAGACTGCGGCTGGCCGGATGAGTTCTCTCTATGACGGTTTACTTCCCGGATTGTCGGCGCGCTACAAAACTTATCTTGATGTCACCGACTCCTTGCTAGATGAGCCGAGCGTGCGGATTGTCCAGCGAATTGTAACGGACCTGGCCCGCATGACCGAAGAGAGCCGGGAATTGCGCGCAGCACTCCCTCACTTGAACATCGCGGACAAATCCTTGTCCGCGGGGCTGGCAACGAGGGAGATGCTGGTAGCGAACATTGTTTCGCACCAGCCCGCTGTTCGTGCAGGAGGCGCGTAGATGGCCATGTACGATTTTCCTACGAAGGAAGTGCGTGGGATTACCCTGAGAGCAGACCCGGATCGTGAGGCTGTCTTTAAAGTCGCACAGACGGACACTGATATGCATTCGTACCCCGCACTGACACCCGAGGGCCAGCGGGAAAGGCTACATCGTCACATGAACAACGAAATGGGAGCTCTCGATATTGCAGCGCAGTGTCTGGCCGATTTTCCCGATGCGCCTTGGGAACTTCGGATGCGACTTGCGCGACAATCGTCGGATGAAAGCCGCCATGTGATGGCACTTTACCGAAAGCTTCGCAAGATCGGCGGGCGCAAGGGCGAATTTCCGATCGCCAATTATGAGTGGTGTATCACATGCATGTTTGACTCCCTCGCAGCGCGGCTTGCTTTGCAGAATAGGACGTTCGAAGCGGGCCAGATGGATCTGCTGGGCTTCCTCCCGAAGCAGTGGCGCGAGGTCGGAGACGAAGAAGCCGCGGAAACACTGGAAGAGATCCTCAATGACGAAGTGCAGCACGTGCGTTTCGCGAATCAATGGCTGAAGGAACTAGCCAAGAAAGATCCGAAGATATTGTTGAAAATCGTGACCGCCCTCCAGTATTTGAACAAGGCGAATGCAGCCTTGCAAATAGGGGAGGGAGAAGTAGACGCGCTCGGCACTCCCCTGAGAGCCACGGCCGATAAGAAGATAGAGATCAACGTAGAGGCTCGCCGCGATGCCGAATTCAGTGAAGATGAAATCCACCAGGTAATTAAACAAGCGGGTTTCAGTTCAATTCTACCCCAGCAATCCAATAGGTGAATCGTATGCTAATCAACGAAAAGCTGCTGACTCCGGGACTATTCGGTGAGCCACCGTTGCGCGACGAACGATTTCAGGTAAAAGAACGGTGGGCGGAATGTCACAACCTCCCGGATAATCACCCAGAAAAGAACACGGAGTTTCTTCATCGACAGATGAACGAAGAAATTAATGGAATGGAGATGGCCGCCCGGAATCTCTCCGATTTCCCCAATGCGCCGTGGGAACTTCGGATGAGCATTGCCCGTCAGTGTTGCGATGAGGCACGTCATGTGGACATGTTCCGCCGCCTCGTCGTAAAGCTAGGGAAACAAGTTGGTTCTTATCCAGTGATGAATTTCCAATATCGGATCGTGTGTCGTATTTCTAGTCTGGCAGGCAGGCTGGCAGTACAAAACAAAACGTTTGAGGCCGGGGGAATCGATGCAGTCGCTTTGGCAATCACCGAGGCTGCTCAAATCGGTGATTCCGATCTGGTGGACCTGTTCGAGTTCCAGGCAGCGGATGAAATCACGCACGTGCGCTTTGCGAATGAACATCTTCGAAAGGCAATTCGCGATAATCCGCGCGTAGCCATGGAAGTGGCGAAGGCATTGACGACAGCGATGGCTGCATTTGCCGAAGTGATGGGAGAAGCCGCTACAAAAGTGAGGTACGACGTCAGCACCGAGGCTCGCCTGGAGGCGGGTTTCCTGCCGGAAGAACTCAAGGTCGCTTCGGATGTCATGGCGAAGAAAAAGGCTACGCTGGCTGGCGCTTGATGTCGAGCACTGAAAGGCGCGGCTATGAACAGTCAGACGGCAATGACCCAAGCGGAGGTAAAGTCCGATATCGCTCCCGAGCCAACCGGAGTCCCATCTGGTCGTTGGATTCAATCCGCGCGTTTCGACTCTTGGTTTTTCTTATTGTCGCCCGTTTTTGGCTTCTCGATCATCATCGCCAACGTAATTTTGTCGCCGCGTGGGGCGACACTCTTCGGTCTGGCAGCTTTCTATTTTATAGGAATGCCTCATTATCTTTCGACATATGCCTTCTATCTTGGTGACGACAACCTTGCCCAATACTGGATGCGTCGCACGGCATTTTTCGGCGGGCCGCTTATCATTCTGGCTGCTGTCATTTTCCTGCGGCGAATGAGTCTCGGACCCGTGCTTGCGTCCGCTGTCTTTGTCTGGAATATCTATCACGTCTCGATGCAGAGTTCCGGCATCTTGAACATATATCGCAAGCTGAACGACGGTCCGATGTCGGAAAAGAGGCTGGCGTCGTTCACGATTCTCGCCGTCAACTTCACGATGGCGTTCTGGTTTATCAAGCGATACCAGCCACTTACGCTTTTGCTCGGCAAGGTCCACTCCACGCTACCTGCGATTCTTGGCAAGCTCTGCCTCCTGATTGCGATTGTTCCAGTCATCCTGTTGACGCGGCGCATTTTGCAACGTTCGAAAAGGATAAGCTCACAGGAACTCAGCTTCTTGCTGGTTAGCATTGCGCTCTTTCACCCCTTCCTGTGGGTTCGAGACGTACGGATCGCTACATTCGCTATGTTGATAGGGCACTTTATTCAGTATCTCGCCATTGTTTGGTTGCTCAATCGGCGTAAGTACGCGAATGCTGATGGATCGAGACGCCAACAATTCTTGGGCAGGCTCAGCCGTCAGGGTGCTGCATTAATAACAGCCTTCCTTGTGAGCGGGGTTTCCTTTTGGGTGATACAGTGGATGAGTAGAACCATTGGATTCCAAGCCATTTTCGATACCGTTCTGCTAGCAATCCCGCCCATTCACTTTTATCAGGATGGCTTAGTCTGGGCTTTCCGCCGTGCATACGTTCGCGAATCAATCGGATCGTATCTGCTTCGTGGCCCCGTTCCCGTTCGCGGATAAGTGAATTTGTCATATTATGAATGAGAGCAGCAAGTCTTTTTCGTCTCAATTGATCGACCCGGAGAACCTGGCGGGAGTTCTCGCAATTCTGAAGAGATCCCGTGAAGGGCTTGTTTCCACAGTTCGCGGCGGAAGCATGGGCACCACGTTGCCAGAGGGAACCCGCGTGCGACTGCGATTTGCGGGTCCTTCCGAAATCGCGGTGGGCCAGGTTGTGGCTATCGCCGTGAACGGTGGGCTTATAGCTCATCGCGTAACCCATCTCGGCCGGTCACCTCAGTCGAAGGACTATCTCGTTGCTTGCGGGGATGCCGCACTCCTGTGCGACGTACCAGTGCATATTTGTTCTGTCGTCGGGATAATTACAGAGAGGCTTATCGGCGACAACTGGACGCCACTCGATCGCATCGGTGTCCATGGCTGGAGAAGACTAGTTTCAAAAGCATCTACGACGCTTGTGGGGCGATTGCTCGATATGAATGTGAAGATCGCCTTATGGGCAGCGAGGGGCGCGCTACGTCTCCGTTACTCGATCTCTCTCCGGCGAAAGAGGATAAAATCGGCGAGCCTTTCGTCGTTACGTCGGTAGGGCCAAACAGTGACAAATGTTACCCAGGAAACTCGTGGAATGAAAGCGGACAACCAACTCGGTGCTGAGCAGAAACTTCTCTTGGCGTTGCTGAGCAGCCGTGGGGAGGCGCGGGACAGAAGTGAGATCCTGTCTCTGCTCGGCCAAGTCAATTGGCTAACTTTTCTCAACTCAACTTCCGTGGACCTTTATCCCCTGGTGACCGTTGCATTGGAGCCATACCTCGGCATTCTGGGACCACTGCCGGAGTGGGAGCGCCTTTTCAAGCCCAGGCGACTGACGGCAATTCACAATCTTCTCCTACGCCATGAACTGGAAAGGACTCTGAAAGCCCTTCAGCAAAGCGGCATCCCCGCACTCGGACTCAAGGGGGTGGTGTTGGCGCACACCGTCTATTCCGACCCGTCCTTGCGGCCAATGTCCGACATAGACCTGCTAGTCCCGCCGGACAGAAAAGAAGATGCATTGGGCGTACTGCGCACTCTTGGATACGACTATCCGGAAAGCCTGCTTGCCATCAATCGAGATCATATTTTGCGTTTGGCACCAAATCAGGAATTCGCTCCTGGACTCCAGCTCAGGGACTCCAGAGTATTTCTCGAAGTCCACAGCCAGTTGGAATGTAGCGAGCCGTCATTCCCGATGCCTATGCACGAGTTCTGGTCTCGATTTATCCTGGTTGATCTCAAAGGACTAAGAGTGGGAACACTTTGTCCAGAAGATTTTCTTTTCCACCTGTGTCTGCACCTGTCCCGCTCTCATCGATTCGAGAAGGGTCTGCTTCCTCTCGTCGATCTGAAACTACTGCTCGATTCGCGCCAAGATTGGAATTGGGCGCGCATCGCTGAGCGTTCGCTGCGGTGCGCATGCGCCACCTGGATGTACCTCACTTTAGAGGTCGCTCGCGACTTGGTGGGCGCGATGGTACCGGACTGTTTCTTCCAAGCCCTTGCGCAGCCACGTGATCTTTCAAAGTTGCGGACCTTGGTAGAAGAGCAGATTTGGTCGGCACAAAGCGGGCGGTCTGTCACCCCACCGTTTTTGCCAACCCTTCTTGCGGAGTTTTCCTGGTCGAGTCGAGCGCGCATGCTTCTGAGTCGCATGCGGCTCGTGGGGCGGGGGGAGCTTGGCTCGGAGCCGACCGTTGCTGGTCTCGTTCGGCGCACTCAGCTGGTCCTACGACGCCTGCTCGCCACTCTTAGGACCAGGATTCCACGCTATATTCTGGCGTGGAAGAGTGGCCATATGAGGCTCCACACCATTCGACGATATGCCGTGCTGTTGCGCAAGTCGAATATTTTGTTTCAGCTAATCGAGGAAGAGACCAATGCGAGGACCAGAACCCGTTGGCAGAAAGTGCCTCGCGAGCGCGTTTAAGAGTTCAGCAATCCGGCTCGCCCGGCCAACGCGCTTCTGAGCAGCCAATCGATATTCCCGCGGCAGACGATAGCAGCAATCAGAGTTTTCAAAGGACGATACTTACTTTCCTTTCCTCGCCGCCAAAAACAGTGTCAGATACCTTTTCAGCTTTTGCGTGATCAGGAAATTTTCCTTTACGTGCTGGTGGCCGGCCTCGCCCAGCTTCGCGGCGATGTCCGGGTGCGAAAGGAGAAAGCGAATCTGGTACGCGGTGCCCTCGATGGAATGCGCGAGCAACCCGGTCTGCTTGTGAATCACCTGCGAGGGGATTCCGCCGACCGCCGACGCCACCACCGGCTTTTTCTTCCACAGCGCCTCGGACACCGTGAGGCCGAATCCTTCGCGCAGGCTTTTTTGAATCACGATCGTGGAGGCACGCTGCAGGGCGTTCACCTCGAGCGGCGCAAACGCGGGAAGATCGAGCACCTTGATGTCGGAGTCGCTCTCCGCCTCGCGTAGGACCTCCTTGAGGACTACGGCGCCCTCCGGATCATCCGGTGCGCCTCCTCCCGCGAGGACGAGCTGGCAATCGAAGTACCGCTTGACGATGCGATAGGCCCGGATGACTCCGACGGGATCTTTCAGCCGGTCGAAGCGCGAGATTTGCGTCAGGATCGTCCGCTGCGGATCGATCTTGTATCGCGCCAGGACGCCCTCGATGAAATTCGAACTCAATTCGCAATTTTTGTCGGAAAGCGGGTCGATGGCCGGATAGAAGAGATATTGCGGGATGGGAAGCCTTCGGGCGAACGCGGGCGAGGAGAACATCGCCCCGTCGTACTTGGCTACAAACGGCGCCAGAAAATTCCAAACCGATTCGTTGGGGCGTGACAGATCGATGTGGCAGCGCCAGGCCCAGTAGTTGTGATTGTTCTTTCTGGCTTCGATCAGCGCCGCCGGCTGCGGGTCGTGAATCACCACGAATTCAGAATCCAGCAGGAGGCGTGAAGCGTTGCCTTCGTTGTAGGCCAGGTAAACCTCGAAATCTTGCGCTGTCGCGGGATAAGGAGCGCCGTGCAACGCATTGTGGAACGATTTCGTCACCTCGAAGAAATCCTCGCCGCCCGTCATCACGTGCCACTTGACGTCGAGCTCCAGCTCGTCGGCGAGCGGCAGCAGGCGCGTCAGAATCTCCGCCACGCCGCCGCCCACGGCCGTCGAGTTGATCATCTCGATGCTGCGGCCGCGGAGAGGTCTCGCCAGAGCTCTCAGCTCTTCAATCTCTCCTTCGCCCAACAGGGCCGCGTATTCTTCGAGGGGAATTCGAGTGGAAACACCGGGATCGATCATGACTTCCTCCGTTCGCGGTCGATCAGGCGAAGCATTCTGGCCCGCGTTCCCTCGAGCGTGTTGGTGTAGATGTCGATGCGATTCACGCTGTCCGCCAGCGTCTTGAGGTCCAGTGAATTCGCCAGCCAGTACGAAAAATCATTCGTCTGCAACTGCAGGCGCAACCGCGATGAAATGAAGTGGAAATAGAAACCGGCGTGGCTCAAGCGTTCAATTCCGTGGCGAAATTCGTCGAGTGTGGTCGCCTGAAGTCCCACCGGGACCGTCACTTCCACGCCCTCGCAAAAATAGAAACGTTCGAGCGCCGATCGGCCGGCGAGCGCGGGAGATGTGGCGCAAAAATCGCCCACGATGCGGCACAGGTCATGGCGCAGCGCGGCGATGGACAAGTAGTCGCGGATGTCGAGCGAGGCGAGCTGTTCCGCGAGGTCGTTGCGATTGGCGTCCGCCATCGCCCACTGCGCAAAATCGTTTGAAAAATTCTCGGTCAGAAAATGGTGAGCGCCCAGCGTTTGAAACGTGTGGTGAAAGATGGATGCGTCGCTGCACTCCTCGAGCCCCTGCAGAAGTTCCGCAATCGTCTCCGCCGATTGATTGCCGATCCGCGTCAGATAGGAGACGGCGTTGAATTCGAACGGCGTGGTTGCCCTGTCCATCGAACAATTTCCTCCACTCTGGAAAGCGCTTTCGTAACCTCCGCCGGCCCCCGCAGGCTAAACTTCGCCCGTGTCTTTCGGCGTTTGCCCACCAACACCGAAATCCCTGCGCGTGCCGCAACGAAGCCTGGCTCGTCCGACAAGTCGTCGCCGAAATAAATCGGCAGCGCGCCGCGCTGGGCCGGCTGGTCGAGAAACTTCCGAACTCCCACGCCCTTGTCGCCGATCGATAGCGGGGCCACTTCCAGGTCCCGCAGGTTCATCATCACCTTCAGCGTTCCGCGGTGCGGCCTCACCAGTTTTTGCACCAGTACCCGCACTTGCCGCCGCGTCTCGGCGCTCGCACCGAGCAGGTGGACGGAAAAGCTCCCGCCCTTCGGCTCCGCCCACACGCTGGAAGTTTTGGGGATCCTCACCACTAAATCCATCATCGTGCAAGCTAGAGCTTCGCGAACCGAAAAAGGCAACCTCATGTTCCCGTTGGCCTCCCAACCGTATAGGCCTAGATATTTCACGTTGGGCAGTCCGATGTGGCGCTGGAGCTCGACCCGGCGCCTTCCGCTGATCACCACGACCGTCACGCCCCGGTGTCGCACGAGTTTTTTCAGAGCCGCCCTCGTGGCCGTGTCGACGCGTACCTGATGTGGAGCCGGCGCGATGCGCACGAGTGTCCCGTCAAAATCGAGAAACATCACCACTCGTTTGCCGTCGCAAATGCGGCGGCGGATGTGCTCCCAGTCCGCAAAAAGGTGAGGAATTGCGCGAGGCGTCGCGGTCATTGCGGCTGGCGAACCTCCCCTCGCTCGGTTGTCTCGATGCGAATCTCGGTCAAGTCGCTCAGCAGGTTCGCCGCCCAGCGAAAAATGTTGTGCTCCCTCAACGCGTTTCGCATCCACTGCATTCGCTTGATCTGTTCCGCTTCGGGCATTTCCAGCGCCTGGTGGATCGCCTCACTCAACTGCGAAACGTCGTAAGGATTCACAAGAAGCGCGTCGGTCAGCTCGTGAGCTGCCCCCGCAAACGTGCTAAGGATCAGCACGCCCAGCTCGTCCTCGCGCGAAGCGACGAATTCCTTGGCCACTAGGTTCATACCGTCGTGGAGCGACGTCACGAGACAAACGGAAGCCGCGCGGAAATAACGCGCGATCTCCTCGTGCGAGTGGTGCCAATTCAGAAGCACGATCGGCTTCCACCGTCCCGAATGAAACTTTCCGTTGATTCGCTCAGCTTCCGCGGATACCTCTTCCAGAAACAATTTGTAGCGCGGGATGTCGGTTCGGCTCGGCGCGCCGATTTGCACCAGCGAAAATCTCCGCTGGTAGGCAGGATAAAGATCGAGGAAGCGTTCGATGGCGCCAAATCTCTCCAGAATTCCCTTGGTGTAATCCACGCGATCCACGCCGACGCCAAGAAGCGAAGCCTCGATGCCGAGCTCACTGCAAATTGCGGCGCGCTCGGCCCCCGCAGACCGCGCCTCTCCCGGCGTGGCCGCTGTATCCGGAAACGCCACACTGATCGGGTACGGGCGCACGCGAGTGACGTGACCGTTCCGGTTCACCGCGAAACGGTCCCACTCCGTCAGCGCCTCGACGGAATGGTCCACCGTCCCGAGAAAATTGTTGCAGTGCGTCTGGATGTGGAAGCCGATCAAATCCGCGCCAAGCAACCCGTCGACGAGTTCCCGCTGCCACGGGCAGATTCCGATCATTTCCTGATTCGGCCAGGGAATATGCCAAAAGATTGCCACGCGAGCGTCGGGACGCGCGTCCTTCACCATGCGCGGCAGGAGAGCGAAGTGATAGTCCTGCGCCAGAAGAATCGGCGATTCCGTGCCTTCCATTTCCTGCAAAACCACGTCCGCAAAGCGCCGGTTGATTCGCTGGTATTGAATCCAATCGTCCGGCCGGAAGAGCGGCCTCGTGTGGGCCATGTGGCAGAGCGCCCAAAGCCCTTCGTTCGAGAAGCCTTCGTAAAATCCGCGCTCTTCTTCCGCGGTCAGCCACACGCGCCGCAGCGTGTAGCTCGGCAGATCGGGCGGGACGCGCAGCCGGTCGTTCGCGTCGACGACTTCGCGATCGGCGTTGCCCGTTCCGTTTGCCACCCACGTTCCGTTACACGCGAGAAGCACCGGCTCGAGCGCCGTGACCAGACCGCTCGCCGGAACCGTTACGCGGATCGATCCGTCTTTCTCGTTCCGCGAATGCACGTACGGCTCGCGGTTGGAAACCACAAACAGCGGCGTGCCGTTGAGCTTGCTTTGCAGGCTGACGCGCAGCCGCTCGCCGGTCCAGATCGAAGCGCCCGTTTCGCGGAGCCTCGCTTCCTCCTCCGCTGTCGCCCGAGCGGTGTTCAAATCGCGCGCGAGGTGAGTCACTTCCTGGTGAAGCTGGTCGAAAATTTCGCCCTCGGGCAGTGCCGGCGGGGCTTTCGCGCCGTTGAGGGAGCCGGTCCGAAGCGTGCGCAGCCAGTGCGCTGTGCGCTTTAGCGGCCGCATGAAAGTCCAGCGCACCAGGACCATCGCGAGCCCGGTGATCAGCAGCGTCTGCACGAACGCATTCACGAGCGAGTCTCGCAGCGTGTGCTCGAGTTGCACGTCGATGTAGCTCGTGTCGTCGAAGAGGGCGAGCGCACCGGCAACTTCGCCGTTGCGATGCAGCGGCGCCGCCTGAATGTGCAGAGGCAGGATTTCGTCGTTCCCCGAAGTGTCGAGTAACGTTTCGCGCACAAACTGGCCCTGTTCCTGATCCTTCGCCGCGGCGTCTCTCACGACGTCCGGCCAGGTTTGAAAGATCGATGAAATTCCCGGCGTGATCGCCAAGGTCGCTCCGCTCGCGCTGTACACGGCGACGCCTCGCAAGCGCTCGCGCCCCTCAAAACGGTCCACCAGCCGCTGCAACGATTTGTCGGGCATCCGATCGAGCAGCGGTTCGACGCTCTCCTGGAGTCCCTGCCCGAGGATTTCAGCCCTGCGCGAGAGATCATTTCTGAGGACGCGCCGTTCCGTGCGCACTTGGTAGCCTGCGAAAAGCACCGACACCACGGCGACGCTGATGATGAGGGGCAGGACCATTTTCAAGGCCATGCGCATCGACGTTCCTCATTGAGCTTTCGGGGAATCAGCCGCGCCGGGTTGGGAGGGTGCGGGACGACCTAGGTCCAGTTGCCGTTTAGAAGGATCTATGTTGTTCTTGGCCCAACTGCTCCTGCAATCACCGAGTGAACTGGCACCGTAACAGCCAAAATCAATACGATTTTCAGCGTCACTGCTAACATATTTTATATCAATACGTTACAGTATATTATGATACCATGTATTCCCGATGGGCGAGCGTATTCCAGTGTGTAATTTTTCCCTCTCCACCTGTTTTTTGTCGGCGTCCATATGCCAGAGTCTCGCGAATGTAGGCACGAACCTGTTCACTTGCAATTGGACCCCTTCGTTGGAACGCCAGTCCCCACTGCCAATTCACTCATTGCGCGTCGATCCGCCGTTCATCATGTACGCGCGGCGATTGGCGTGACGTCAAACGTATATAGATCCAATCACTAAATCCAGGTCATGCATCAGCGTACAGTCTCGTTGGCCTAGGCTCAGGGTAACGGAGAATCTGCAGCCGAATCCGCCGGGCGCGGAGTAGAGGCTACATCCGCTCGGAGAATCCAGTCGGAGGCTTCGTCGGAGTTACGAAAGACCCGGATTCCCCTCGCGCCAGATAACTGGCGATATAGTTCAAATATCTTTGCGAACCCGAATGCGATGTCACCCTTCACAACGATCGCCCGGCGAGAATGGATTGAAAATACGTCCCTCTGCGCAAAGGTTTGGAGGTCCGCCATCCCGACGTCAGTATCGGTGAGTTGCGCAAAATCCGCCACCTGAGAGAAGCTGGGGTCAAATTCGGGGTCATGCGACATCTGGTCCTGAAGTGCGAGCACTTCATTTTTGGTCACGAAATCGAACCCCATGGTCAGCACGAGTTGGCGTTCTTTGTCGATCTTGTAGAATGTGGGTATGTTTCTCTCCAATCTCTAGCTTAGTCAGGTGTCTCTCTGGCTGAAGAAATGCGATCCGCCATCCGCCGCGTGCTCTAGTACAATCCCCCAAGCGTCCCAGAGCACTCGGCAGCGGTTCGGTTCGGAGGCGTCAAAATTACAATTCCCACAGGTGTTGCTCAATACAGGAAGTACTGCAAACGCGAAGGACATCAAACCATATCGGAATTTGCGCGGGAGAAAAAGAACTGCCGGCCCAGCCTTCATTTGTCTTGATCTCTCAAGACTATACGGCTTTTCTTTTTCTCCCGGTTGCGCGGACCTGCTTGCGCGATCTTCTTTCATGGGTACCTATCAAACAATACAGTCAATGCCTCAAAAACCTCAGAGATTCACTGGGTGCAGAAGAGAAACTAAACTTTCTAAGCGGAACGAACGGTAACCGGCGGCGCTTCAAGCCTCGATGATTTGGTTGCGGACCGCGTACCTCACGAGTTCACTCACCGAATGTATTTCCAATTTTCGCATGATGTTGGCCCGGTGAGTTTCCGCGGTTTTGACGCTGATACCTAGAGAGGAAGCCACTTCCTTGCTGCTCTTGCCTTCCGAGAGCAACTGCACGATCTCGCGCTCTCGGGAAGTCAGCCTGCTGGCGCGCGCTCCCGGAATGGGAGCGGATGCAGGCCGCTGGAAATTCGTCAGCATCACCTCGGTAGCCATCGATGTGAAAAATGGTTTGTGGTTCGCCAGCGACTCGACAGCTGCGACCAGATCGCGATCGGAATCGGATTTCACGACAAATCCACGCACGCCGGCGTCCAGAATTTCCTTGATCAGCTGATCCGAGTAGTGGACCGACAAGATGAGTATTTCACTGTTGGGCGACACCTTCTTAATTCTTCGGGCAGCCTCCAACCCATTCAGCTCCGGCATGGAAACGTCGAGGATCACGATGTCGGGCTTTCGTTCTTCGGCCTTTGCGACCGCCTCCCGACCGGAATGAGCTTCATCACAGACCTTCCATTCCGGCCTCGCTTCGATTAGCGACCTGATTCCCCGACGAACGATATCGTGATCATCTGCAATCAGAATTCTCAGGTTCTTCACGGCGGTGTTCCCCAGTGGTTTGAGTCCGGTCGCGGACTGGCTTCTGACCGGTTCGGTCCACTCCGACTTTCCCTCAAGCTTGCCATCAGACTGGGCTACACTTGTCACTTGGGAATTCAACATCTTGAGATTCCTCCGTATTGTAACCTAAGTTGAGGCGCCGCCAGCTGCAAGGTTAGCTTTGCATGTGCGTCCGTCTCCGCTACCTCGTCTGTAAACCGATTTTGCTGACCGCTGATCTAGAGCTGTTGCGAACGTGCGCTACACTTCGCTGTTTACCTTACAACTTTCGCCCCATGCGGATGTCAAGTCCATTCGCTATACCCTGTAGTTCGTCCAAGTAGAATGCTGTATCCGGCGCCGATGGAGCGGTGTTCAAAGGCTTTAAGTTCCGGTTGCCAGCAGCTGTCGAAAGGACCTGCGGGAGTCGGGTCGCTTCCCAGCGAGTAATACCACCCGTCCGGTATTTGCTCTTCTTTGGCTGGTTCGTACCCTGTTGAGTAGGCGCGCGGTCAGCAGCAGAACGAGAATCGGCCGGCGCCGCTATAGGGAGGCAGACAACAATGAAAAAGCTGATCACAATCACTTTCGTTTTCCTGTTAGGCATCCCAGCGCTCTTTGCCGCGGATAATCGCCAGAAAGAGGAAGACCGACTCAACGATGCCGGACTGGCGATGAAGGAAATTCTCAACACGCCGGAGAATATTCCGAGGGAACTTCTCGACAAGGCCAAATGTATCGTCGTGGTCCCTTCTGTCCTCAAGGCAGCGTTTATCGTGGGCGGGAGCTATGGCCGAGGGACGATGGTTTGCCGCAGTGGGAAGGATTTCTCGGGATCCTGGGGTAGCCCCGCGATGTACGCCCTGGAAGGAGCGAGCGTCGGATTTCAGCTAGGTGGCGAGGCGACCGACTTCGTGTTTCTGATCATGAATGAGCGCGGGGTCGACAGCCTCCTCAATAGCAAAGTCAAACTTGGGGCAGATGCTTCCATCGCTGCTGGGCCCGTGGGCCGGGCCGCTGCGGCTGATACAGATGCCTACATGCGTTCGGAAATCCTCAGCTATTCGAGGTCAAGGGGCCTCTTCGCCGGCATTTCGCTTGAAGGATCCACTTTGCGTCCCGACGATGACGGAAACGAGGCGCTGTATGGACGCCGGCTCTCGGCCCGGACGATCATACGCGGCCCCTCCCCCACGCCACCCGAGGCCGCTCGCAATTTGATTAGCAATCTGGACGCTGCGTCGCCGCATTTGAAGGCCTGAGCAAGGGCGCCGATGGGACGCAGAGACCTCTAAACCGAAAAGGGGTAGGACTCGGATTTGGTCCTACCCCTTGTGGCGTTGCAATGGTTATCGGAGGGAGTTCCATCCTAGGACAGGATGCGGCCACTTTCCATACAGTGTCGCGTGTAAATCCCGCGGGAAATCGCCGTAGAAGTTCGATAAGGAGCAAACGGGCAGGAGTCAGTGTGCTCGACGGCCACAGAGGGACTACGCATTCAGAGCTGTTTTACGCTTAGTTCGAGGACAAAGTGACTTTGTATCGCTCCGCGTCAAGCCATGTTTGCAGCTGTTCGGACTGCGGGAGAGGAGAAGAGGCAAGAAACATGTAAAAACGCATGTCGCAGGCCTGGCACCAGAATGGGCAAATGTCGAGGGCCCGCAGAATCGTCTGCTCAAGAACACCTTCGTATTCGGCCTTGCAAACCAGCGCGCTCCTACAGGCCGGGCATGAAATATTCGGAATCGTACAAGTATTCATTCCCTGTCATCTCCCTCAGAGTGTCTGGGCGCCGTGCCGCGAAGAATGATTTGGCGGCACTTCTTACGCTTGCACTTTGGCCTCATGGCGAATATGAAACAATCCCGCGAAACCTGTATTTGAGTTCGAGAGCGCCCTTAGCGAAGGCCCGACTTCCGGCGCGGTACAGGGCTGATTCCTTTCCCGTCTTCAGCGTTTCTCTCGTAGACCGCTCAAGTTCAGAGCTGCACCGCAGATCCCAAAAACCGCGTGTAGTTCGCGGCGTTGTGAGCGTTCTCCGTACTTTCCCGGAGTTGAAATACGGCGTTCCGTCGATGGCTCGACGGGCATTCGGGGTGTAGACGTCTAGTGGTGGGCGGACGCAGGGCGCAGACTCTCACGTTGGAAAGAAGCCGACGGAGCGTGCGCCAACCGGTCAGCCAGATGAGCAGCTTGCCGGTCGAGATACCACATGAAGGAGGGCGCGATGGAAGGAAAGATGCAAGTCATGATCGGCACCACTGACTTTACGGTGTGGCAGAGGTTTATCGATGTTGTTGAAGCTAAGGACCTTTCGCTCATCCGCTTCCAATCCATCAAGCAAGCCTGCGCCGCCCTAGCGCAGGAAAAGGTCCTTTTGATTTTCTGCGAGAATCGACTCGTCGACGGAACCTATGAAGACTTGCTCGCGGCCGCAAAAAATGTCAGCTCCCAGGCCCGGATTGTCGTTGCGGGTTTGGATGCGGACCAATTCGATTCCCTCGGATACTGCCGGGCGAGACAGCTCGGCGCGTTTGACGTGCTGCGCAAGTCCTATGGAATCAGAGATCTAGAATGGGTAGTCATCTGTGCCATTCGCGATGAGCTAGGACCTCGAGCCGCCGCTTGGCACGGGCGAAACTAGTGAGTAGAACCAAAACGCATTGGTCAGGTGACCCTTGAGCAGCGGCCAACACCAACAGATGACTGTGAGTCAGGCGCCCCGCCAGAAGGAAACTGGCTTCCGATTGAACCCCAGGGTTGTCATTGCAGATGACCATGACATCGTCCGGGAAGGAATCCGAAGGATTCTGACCCGATTTCGACCGACCTGGGAAATCTGCGGTGAAGCCGGGAACGGTGAAGATTCGGTCAAACTGGTCAACGCTTTCAAACCAAATATCGTGGTCCTGGACATCACGATGCCTGGTATGAGCGGACTGGAAGCCGCGCGGCGGATTACAAGACTGGAGCTGGGGTGCCGAATCCTGATATTTACGGTTCACGACTCGGACTGGCTAAGATCGGAAATCCGTGACACCGGCGCCCACGGTTATGTCCAGAAATCGCAGGTCGCGGGGGATCTGGTCACCGCGATCGAATGTCTCCTAGGGGGCGGCACGTTCTTTACGGACCAGACCAGCGAGGACCACGAAGCGAATTCGCACTCGCGGTCCGGTTCGAGAACGAGGAAGAACGCTACTGAGAACTAAGACCAGTGAGCGGTGGACTGCGTACGAGGAGCGGAACCCGAGGCTGTGATTGGCGAAATCGGAACCACGAGTTCAACGATGGTGCCGGGGTTGGCGTCTCGAATTGAAATTTCGCCGCCCAACTCCTTGGTCCGCTGCCTCATGCTGGCGATTCCGACACCGATGTGGCCCTGGCGGAGCTGAGCACCCACCCCGTTGTCACGAACAGTGACAGAAACCTCTTTTTTCTGTTCGGCGGCGAGCGAGACCCACACGTTGCTGGCTTGAGCGTGCCGGAAGACGTTCGTCAAGGCTTCTTGAACGATGCGGAACAGCGCCGTTTCCACTTCTGGCGCGAGCCGTGGAAAATTGGCGGGATGGGTCTCCAGCGACGTCTGTATTGCGCCGCGCTTCGCGAGACCCTCCAAATACCACCCCAACGCAGAGCGAAGACCGACTTCGTCCAAGAGCGGCGGATGCAAAAGATACGAGATATTGCGCACCTGTCGGACCATCGTGTCGAGCATGTCGCTGACTTCCCGGAGGGATTCTTTCGATCGTCCATCGGACCCATTCGAATCCTCTTGTTGAACAATTTCATGCAACATGATCTTGGCCGCAGTGAGGTCCTGCCCCAGGCCGTCATGCAACTCCCGGGCAATCCGGCGGCGCTCCTCGTCTTGCGTGGAAATCAGGCTCATGGAGAGCCGGCGCAACTCGATATTCAGATCCTCCAACTGTCGAGATTTGCGATGAAGGTCTATAAACGTGGTGACTTTGGCCCGCAGAAGCTCCGGGATGATCGGAACGGAAATATAGTCCACCGCGCCCCGCTGGTATCCCCTGAGCTGGTCTATATCGGTCAAGTGAACCGCCGAAATGAAAATGATCGCCGTCTTTTGAAACCGTGGGTGCTGGTGGATGATTTCCGCGGTCTCAAAACCATCCATATCCGGCATGCTGACGTCCATTAAGACCACGGCAATTTCATTTTTCAGGAGCAGCTCGAGGGCTTCTCTCGCGGACTGAGCCTTCAGGAGATTCTCATCCAGCTCGGCAAGGATGGCTTCGTAGCTCATCAGCTTCGCCGGCTGGTCGTCGACCATCAAGATGTTGACCTTCTCTTTGTGAGCCATTGCACCTCTCTGTTCTCAATCCGGCGGGCCGGTTGCCGGACATCAGGAAAGCGAACCTACCTATGGAGCCACATGCGCAAAGCGGAAAGCAACTGTTCCGTGTTGACCGGCTTCGCCAAATATTCGGATGCGCCGGCCTCCAGGCATTTTTCGCGGTCGCCCTTCATGGCTTTGGCGGTCAGGGCGACGATCGGCAAGCGCCGGAACGACGGGTTTTGGCGGATAACCTGCATGGTTTCATAGCCGTCCATTTCCGGCATCATGATATCCATCAAAACGATGGCAATGTCCGGAGTCGACTCGATCGTACTAATGGCCTCACGTCCCGTGCCGGCGGTAAGGACGCTCATCCCGCGGCGTTCCAGGGCACTGCTCAAAGCAAAAATATTCCGGACGTCGTCGTCCACGATCAGCACTTTCTTACTGAAGAGAGCGTCATCCGACTTGTGCAACTGATCCAGCATTCGCTGTTTTTCGGGCGGAAGGTCGGTCACGACGCGGTGAAGGAACAATGCCGTCTCGTCCAGCAGGCGTTCCGGCGACTCCACGCCCTTCACGATCACGCTACGGGCAAGCGTACGGAGTTGCGAATCCTCGTCCGCGGACAATTCTTTCCCCGTGAACACCACAACCGGCAAGTCCGCGAGAGAAGGTGTATCGCGCAACTGTTCCAACACTTCAAACCCCGACATATCCGGCAGGCGCAGGTCGAGCACCATGCAATCGAACGAGTGTACAGCAACCTTTTCCAGAGCCTCTCGTCCCGTTGTGACGACTGTCAAGTCAACGTCGTCATGTCCCAACAATTCTTTCACGCTTAGCTGCTCCGCGGGATTATCCTCCACGATCAGTAATCGCTTGCGGCGCGGCAAGGTATATTCCTTGATCCGGTCGAACACGCGGTCCAGCGCCTCGGGACTCGTGGGCTTAGTGACAAAGGAGAACGCCCCACGCGTCAAACCATGCTGGCGGTCTTCGTCGAGAGTGAGCATTTGCACTGGGATATGACGGAGGGCGGGATCTTGCTTGAGGTGGTTCAGCACGGTCCAGCCGAGCATATCCGGAAGAAATACGTCCAACGAGATGGCTGTCGGGTGAAACTCGCGCGCTAGGGACAGAGCGTCGGCGCCGTGCGTGGCCACTAGGACCTTGAAGCCTTTGTCACGCCCAAGATCGCTCAACACCCTGGCGTAGTGAGGGTCATCTTCGACAATCAGCAGCACTGTGTCTTCCGGCAGGATGTCGGCGCGGTCGTCCGCGACTTGTTCGGGGGTTACCTCCGACAGCGATACCTTGGGCAATCGCCCCTGCGCTGCCACGGTCAGTTCAGCATCCCTCACTGTAGCGTTCAACGCGGAGCCACCCAGATACGTCTGCGGCAGATAAAGAGTGAACGTGCTTCCTTTGCCGGGCGTACTGCGCAATTGAATCTCGCCGCCCAACAAGGTCGCCAGCTCGCGGCTGATCGCGAGCCCCAGTCCTGTCCCTCCGTACTTTCTACTCGTGCTGGCGTCTGCCTGCTGGAAGGCCTCGAAGATGATTCGTTGTTTCTCAATCGGTATGCCGATGCCTGTATCGGTCACTTCGAATCCGATGACTGAGGCCGCGCCATTCAGAGTCGGATGTTCGCTGCTCCAACCGCCCGAAGCCGGAAATACGGTAAGCCGCACGCCTCCATGGTCCGTGAATTTGAACGCGTTGGACAACAGGTTCTTTAGCACCTGCTGCAGCCGCCTCGGGTCGGTCACCAAGCTCCGCGGCAGCACGGAATCGGTACGGATCTCGAAGTTGAGCCGCCGGTTTTCTGCTTCGTGGCGGAAGGGCCGAGCGACCATTTCGAGAATGCTCGTGAAGAAGACATCCTCCGCCTGGACGGACACGGTCCCAGATTCGATCTTAGAAAGATCGAGGATATCGCTAATCAAGTTCAACAGGTCCGTTCCGGCGCCATGGATCGTGCGGGCAAATTCCACTTGTTTCGACGTAAGATTTCCGTCCGGATTGTCCGTGAGCTGCTGGCCGAGAACTAGAATGCTGTTGAGAGGAGTACGAAGTTCGTGCGACATGTTGGCCAGGAACTCGGATTTGTACTTCGAGGTGAGCGCGAGCTCCTTGGCCTTTCCTTCGAGAGCCCTGCGAGCTTGTTCGATTTCCTGGTTCTTGCGTTCCACTTCGGCGTTTTGCTCGGCGAGTTGCTGCGCCTTTTGTGCCAACTGTTCGTTTTTCTGCTGCAACTCCCTTTGCTGCATCTGGAGTTCTGTCGCCAGTTGCTGCGATTGTTGCAGCAGGGCTTCGGTCTGCATGGTCGCTTCAATACTATTCAGCACGATGCCGATGCTGGCTGTGAGCTGTTCTAAAAACGCAAGATGGGACGCCGTGAAAGTACCCAAGGACGCGAGCTCAATAACTGCCTTCGCGTTGTCCTCGAATAGGACGGGCAGTACGATCACGTTTTGCGGCGGCGCCTTGAACAATGCCGAGTGGATCGGCACGGCGTGTTCCGGTACGTGCGTGATCAACATGCTGCGCTTCTCCGTCGCGCACTGCCCGGCGAGCCCTTCTCCGATTAGCAAGCGTTGCGGATGGCCGTTCGTTGAATCGTCCGCAAAGGCGGATAGGAGAGTCATCCCCGCGGACTCCTCCGCCTCCATCCGGTAGATCACACCCTGTTGAGCATCGACCAGAGGGACCAGCTCGGACAGGAGCATTCGCCCGACTGTCGCGAGATCGCGCTGCCCTTGCAGCATGCCCGTAAAGCGCGCCAAGTTCGTTTTCAGCCAGTCCTGCTCGGTATTGCGGTCCGTCGTCAGGCGGAGGTTGTCGATCATGGTGTTGATGTTGTCTTTGAGTTCCGCGACCTCGCCACTGGCCTCGACTTGGATCGAACGCGTCAGGTCACCCTTGGTAACAGCCGTGGCTACCTCGGCGATCGCGCGCACCTGGTTGGTTAGGTTGTCGGCGAGGAGGTTCACGTTGCCGGTCAAATCCTTCCAGGTTCCAGCGGCGCCGGGCACGTTCGCCTGGCCGCCCAAACGTCCTTCGACGCCGACTTCGCGGGCCACAGTTGTTACTTGATCCGCGAAAATGGCCAGCGTGCCGGTCATATTGTTGATCGTTTCCGCGAGTGCGGCGACTTCGCCCTTGGCGTTCACGGTCAGCTTCTGGGTGAGCTCGCCGTTCGCCACGGCGGTGACGACTTTAACGATGCCGCGCACCTGCTCGGTCAGATTCGCCGCCATCACGTTTACGTTGTCCGTGAGGTCCTTCCACGTGCCGGCGACGCCAGGCACTTGCGCCTGGCCGCCGAGTTTGCCGTCGGTGCCCACTTCGCGCGCCACGCGGGTGACTTCAGCGGCGAAGGCGTTGAGTTGATCCACCATCGTGTTGATCGTGTTCTTGAGCTCAAGAATTTCGCCCTTTACGTCCACCGTGATCTTGCGCGACAAGTCGCCGCGCGCGACGGCCGTCGTCACTTCCGCGATGTTGCGCACCTGCGCGGTCAGGTTGCCGGCCATCGCGTTCACCGAGTCGGTCAGGTCCTTCCACGTGCCCGCCACGCCCGGCACGTTGGCTTGGCCACCGAGACGGCCTTCCGTTCCGACCTCGCGCGCTACGCGCGTCACTTCCGCGGCGAAGGAGCGCAGCTGTTCCACCATCGTGTTCAGCGTTTCCTTCAGCAGCAGGATCTCTCCGCGGACGTCCACCGTGATTTTCTTGGAAAGGTCTCCATTGGCGATGGCCGTGGCGACCTCGGCGATGTTGCGAACCTGGCCGGTCAGGTTGCTAGCCATGAAGTTCACGTTGTCAGTCAAATCTTTCCACGTGCCAGCCACACCCGAGACCTCGGCCTGCCCACCGAGCTTGCCGTCTGTGCCGACCTCGCGCGCCACGCGGGTTACCTCGCCCGCGAAGGCGTTGAGCTGGTCCACCATCGTGTTGATTGTGTTCTTTAGTTCGAGAATTTCACCCTTCACGTCCACGGTGATCTTGCGCGACAAGTCGCCGCGCGCTACGGCCGTCGTCACTTCGGCGATGTTACGCACTTGCGCGGTCAGGTTGCCGGCCATCGCGTTCACCGAGTCGGTTAGGTCCTTCCACGTGCCCGCCACGCCCGGCACATTGGCTTGGCCGCCCAGACGGCCTTCTGTGCCGACTTCGCGGGCTACGCGCGTCACTTCACCCGCGAAAGTGTTGAGCTGGTCCACCATCGTGTTGATGGTTTCTTTCAACAGCAGAATCTCTCCGCTGACGTTGACTGTGATTTTCTTGGAGAGGTCGCCGCTCGCGATCGCGGTGGACACGTCGGCAATGTTGCGCACCTGAGCGGTCAGGTTGCTCGCCATCGAGTTCACGGAATCGGTCAGATCCTTCCACGTGCCCGCCACACCGGGCACCTGCGCCTGACCACCGAGACGACCCTCGCTGCCCACTTCGCGCGCGACGCGCGTCACTTCCGATGCGAAGTCCCGCAACTGGTCCACCATGGTGTTGATGGTGTCCTTCAATTCCAGAATTTCGCCTTTCACGTCCACCGTGATCTTGCGCGACAAGTCGCCACGCGCCACGGCTGTCGAAACCTCGGCGATGTTGCGAACTTGCGCCGTGAGATTGCTGGCCATCGAGTTGACCGAGTCGGTCAGGTCTTTCCACGTGCCGGCTACTCCGGGCACTTGCGCCTGGCCGCCGAGGCGGCCTTCGCTGCCGACCTCGCGCGCTACGCGGGTCACTTCACCGGCGAACGCGTTGAGCTGATCCACCATCGTGTTAATCGTGTTCTTGAGCTCGAGAATTTCGCCCTTTACGTCCACTGTGATCTTGCGCGACAAGTCGCCGCGCGCCACGGCCGTCGTCACCTCGGCGATGTTTCGCACCTGGCCGGTCAGGTTGCCGGCCATCGAGTTGACCGAGTCGGTCAGGTCTTTCCACGTGCCCGCCACACCCGGCACGTTGGCCTGGCCGCCGAGACGCCCTTCCGTGCCGACTTCGCGCGCGACGCGTGTCACTTCGCCGGCAAATCTGTTGAGCTGATCCACCATCGTGTTCAGCGTTTCCTTGAGCTGCAAGATTTCGCCGCGCACGTCCACGGTAATCTTGCGAGAGAGGTCGCCGCTGGCGATGGCCGTCGCGACTTCGGCGATGTTGCGCACCTGGCCGGTCAGGTTGCTGGCCATGAAGTTCACGTTGTCCGTCAAGTCCTTCCAGGTTCCGCCGACACCGGGTACCTGCGCCTGGCCGCCAAGTTTTCCTTCCGTGCCGACTTCGCGCGCCACGCGCGTCACTTCGCCGGCGAACGCATTGAGCTGGTCCACCATCGTGTTGATCGTGTTCTTGAGCTCGAGAATTTCGCCCTTCACGTCCACCGTGATCTTGCGCGACAAGTCGCCGCGCGCCACGGCGGTCGTCACTTCGGCGATGTTGCGCACTTGCGCGGTCAGGTTGCCGGCCATCGCGTTCACGGAATCGGTGAGATCTTTCCACGTACCAGCTACCCCAGGGACGACCGCCTGCCCGCCAAGTTTTCCATCGGTTCCGACTTCCCGCGCTACGCGCGTCACTTCCGACGCGAAGGATCGCAGCTGGTCCACCATCGTGTTGATGGCTTCCTTGAGCTGCAGGATTTCACCGCGCACGTCCACGGTAATCTTGCGTGACAAATCGCCGCTCGCAACGGCGTTCGTCACTTCAGCGATGTTACGAACTTGCCCGGTCAAGTTGCTAGCCATCGAATTCACGGAGTCAGTGAGGTCCTTCCATGTACCCGCCACGCCCGGCACCTGGGCCTGACCGCCGAGTTTGCCGTCAGTTCCGACTTCGCGTGCCACCCGCGTCACTTCGGCGGTGAACACGCCCAACTGCTGAATCATGATATTGACGATGTTCGCGGAGCGCAGGAACTCCCCCTCCAACGGCCGCCCGTCGACGTCGAGCCGAACCGTCTGGGTCAAATTGCCCTGAGCTACCGCCGCGATGGCGCGAGTGACTTCGGTGGTCGGACGAAGCAAGTCTTCAGTGAGGGTGTTGATGGAAACTTCCATCTCTCCCCAGGAACCCCTGGACTGATGGAATCGCGCCCTTTCGGACGTCCGGCCCTCTTTACCGATCGCCTGCCCGACACGTGTGAGTTCGCGGGACATTTGCTGATTCGTGGCAACGATTTCATTAAACGTATCTGCGATTTTTCCGTGCAGACCTGTCCAATAGCCAGGAAGGCGGACAGAAAAATCTCCTTCTCTCATCGTCTGCAGGGCGCCCAGAATGACGCTGAGATCGGGCTGGACCGTCCCCTCAAGCTGATTCGCGCGGCCATTGCCTTCAGTTGCGACAATGACGCCCGGTTCGGCGTTGGTATCCATCGCGCGAGGCTCGGTCTTCTTCATGACAAGCTCCTAGTGAAGCGGCAAGTCCGGCGAGTTCAATTGTTTGCGTCTCAGCCGAGTTTCGAGCAAACATCCTGTGATCGGCTCGTTTGACAATCCCCAACTCCCTTCATACCACCAAGCAGTTGACGGTACCCTACAGTCTTCTATGTAGGTGTAACGGGGCGATTACCCTATGAGCGTTTCGCGAAGATGAGGTTGACGACACGCGATTGAGGCTCACCTGGACGCCTCCTCCAAGATGGGCCACTAATCGCAGATTAGCCACGTTTCGGCAACGAGGAAGTACTAAAGAACCTGTTCAAGCAATCTAGGGGATTGGCCGGATGGTTGACTCATCCGCTCGCGTGGTATCAAAGGATATGCCGCCCAGCTCACGGCTTCGATCTTATTTGAAAGGGAGAACCAACATCGTGAGGCCAACCTCTCCGTCCTTGACGCCGCGCACCAGATTGAAGATAGATCTTTTGAGGCCGATTCCGGATATCGAGGAAGCCGTTACGAAAAGGTCCCTGCCGAGTCAAACAATCAGCCGCAAGATTGTTGCGATGAATCAGACGAGGGCCAGACTGCGACCCGAGGAATCTCTCAGTGAAATGCTATCGTCGGGCATGTTGGCGCAGGACAAGGAACTCTCGAGTATTGTCCGGGACGTCGATGAGATCCTGAAGTCTTTGAAGGGGGACACTCCGGAATTCCAGGCCATCAGCGACACCCTCCAGCGCACAGTATTGTGCGCCGTCAAGCAGTCCATTTTGGATCGGGAACTTCGGTCACTGGCTCTTACCGATGACCTGACGTGTTTGTACAATCGTCGTGCTTTTTTGGCCTTAGCAACGCAACAGGTTAGGGTCATGCGACGGAAAGGACAAGGGCTCCTTCTTTTCTTCGCCGATGTCGACAATCTGAAGGAAATAAACGATTCCTTCGGACATCAAGAAGGAGACTTCGCATTGGTTCGAACTGCCAATGCTTTGGAGCAGACTTTCCGTGACTCGGACATCCTCGCTCGACTGGGTGGAGATGAATTTGCCATCCTCGCTTTGGAGGCATCGTCCGAAAGCCAAGAGGTGATTCTGCGCCGTCTAGACGAGAATATTCAAGAATCCAACAGGGAGGAACCACGCTACCGGTTGTCACTCAGTGTTGGAGCGGCACGGCTCGATCCAAAACGCTTCACATCGCTCGGAGATCTCATGGACCAAGCCGATCTGGCAATGTACCAGGAAAAGAGAAAGAAGAAGGCCCGTCCGAGAGCGCAGGGGAGCCGGTTTTGAACCAACCCTTCGACTAACCGTACTGTTTGGAAGGCAGAAGTCCTGTGTTGCGTTCAGGCCAGAAATATTCTAGGGATTGGTGATCACATCCGGTCCAAGCCGCACATCGACCTCCTTTAGACAAATTGCGCTCGCCAGAGTGTTCAGGTCCGGACGGTTACAGCGTTAGCAGTATTCCCGCAGGGGTCGGCGCCGAATATACTCACCGCGTATCGGAGACACAGATTGTGCGATTACGCATCCTAATTGCGGATGACAACGAGGTGGTTCGCTTAGGAGTGCGGTCCTTGCTCAGCTCAAGGCGTGATTGGGAGATTTGTGGCGACGCCGCGAATGGCCGAGAAGCAATCACCAAAGTGTGGGAACTCTGTCCCGACATTATCATTCTCGACCTCTCAATGCCTGTCATGAACGGTTTTGAGGCCGCGGCGGAAATACGGCGGATTACCCCTTCCATCAAGATTGTATTTCTAAGTATTCATGACGTTCCGGCAACCGCTCGAGAGGTTGGCGCCGATGCTTTCGTTTCGAAGACCTCGTCCGCCCAAGAGCTAATCGCAACGATTGAGCGCGTCGTTAGCCCGTTTCAACTCCCTCGCGCTAAAGGGAAATCCGCCTAGGGTGTGCCAAACCTTTGCCAATGTAGTTGATGTCGCGACCAGTCACCTGTCAACCCGTTGAGAAATCAGCCGCAAAATTCAGACAACTAGCGCCTTCGATTTCTTCAGTTAAATCCCTTTTGAGACAGACGGCACGCTTTGAACGGCTCGATCAGTAGGCGATTTCGTATTTGCGGAGTCTCGCTTTGGCAAACCGTTTCTTCTCCCAGGGCATAGAATAGATAGGTAGAGAAATGGCAAACGAACTTGGATGGAAGGAATGGGGGAATATTGCTTTTGGTTCAGCGACCCAGCCGCTGCCCCGATCCGCTGCTTTCACGAAGGGTACACGGCGGATACACGAAAGATTCGTACGTTCCTAACCTGCTGAAAACAAAAACGGTAAAGATGGTGGAGGGCGGGGGAGTTGGGTTACCGCCGACGATTGAGCCCACGCAAGTTGCTCATTTTATGTCGCGCTGAAACTTCCAAAAACGCAAAAACCGCCGAACCGTGGCACGTGTGTCGCCGAGCGCCGATCTGTCACGTCCACGTGACAGATCGGCAGTTGCCGTCCGAGTGAAGCGCTACGACACTACCAGGGCTTGCCGTGATGGCCATTGCCGCCCTGCCTGCCCGGTTTGTGGATGAATGTGTCGCAGCGCATTTTCCCGACGCCGGAGGAGTCGCCGTGAGCGGTCGAGAAGCCGCTGCAAATGACGTCGCCATTCGCGTTGCCGGTGACAGTGGGCGGCGATAACAGCTCGAGGCTCGAGTCGTTCTCGACGGAAATCCCAATCGGGTTCTGGTTGATCGTGACCGGGCTTCCCGGCGCGATCGTCAAGCTGGAATCGTCGTTGACCACAATCCCGGGCGCGGCGTTGTTGGCGACGGTTCCGCTCCACAGGATCAGGCTGGAATTGGCGTCAATGCTGATCCCTCCCGAGACTAAGCAGCAGGGAGGGTTCGGATTGCTGCCATTCTGCTGGATCGTGGGCCCGAGTGGAACGTCGGACGGGCCGATGTACAGGTTGCCACTGCGCGCCCAAACTCCTGCGCCGGAGTTGTTCTGGATCAGCACTGGACCGTCCAGGCGAACCAGCCCGTTCCGGGTTGCTCCCGCCCCGGCGAGATTTCCGGAGAGCGTCAGAGTGGAAGTGCTGCCCCTGTTGACCAAGAGGCCCGTGGACTGCTCTGCGGCTTGCACGCCGAAGCTGCCGTTGTTCTGGATCGTAGCGCAAGTGGTGGGGAACGTGCGGATCAGAACCGAAGATAGATTGTACGCAGAGATTCCATCGTCGCCGTTGCCCTGGATGGTGGTGCAGGAAGCTGCCTGAGGCCCTCCTCCAATCTGGAGGTTCGCGGCAGGTCCAGTCAGGCTGATTCCTTCGCCGTTACTCTGGCCGTCATTGTTGTTCTCGATGAGATTGTTGCCGAGCATCAATACGCTCGAGGACGGATTGATGTCGATCCCGTCCGTGCCCGCTGAGCCTTCTATGTCACACGAAGTGATGTTTAGCGTGCTGTTGTTCACAAGAATTCCGGGCGTTGGACCGTAAAAGGGATAACTGGCCATCTGAATTTTGATGGTTTGCAGCGCTACGTTCTGCGAGCTCTCAAAGTCGAGAACGGCATTGCCAATCCCGGGATCGGCGAGCACGGCTCCGGGCGCGCCGGCAATCGTCAAGTTCTGGGCGCCGGTGATCACGACCGCTTCGGTACAGGTTCCGTAAATCGTAATGGAGTTGTTCGAGAGCGGCGCGCCCGTAATTGCCGCTGTCAGCGTCGGGAAATCATACGTTCCGGCAGGCGCACCGTTGCATCCCACCGTTGTCGCATTCGCCTGCGCGCCAAGGCCTAGAAAAAGGATAACCAAAACCATCTGAAACGCGCGGCGCGGATCCGAAGCGATTCCGTTCGGCCAAAGCGATCGAACTTCGATATGAGTGGACAAGGCTGGGTCTCCTAACAAAAGAATTGGACTAATTAATAGCTAGAACAAGGAGCGCCACAAATCGTGGCGACCGGAGGAAGAGCGACATCGCACTAGAGCTAGACGTACCGGTACTAAGCAGGCTCTCGGCCATTCGGAAGATGCTAAAAATAGGGGATTTAGTGGCGAAGGGAGCCGCGATGGTTTACCCGCTTGGGAGTTTTCGGGAATCCTGATACCGCAAGTACAGGTGCAAAGGAAAACGAAGCCAGGATTTTTCAGAGACGAAACTATCCAGAAACGGAGTTTGTGGGGAAAACGCGAACGGTTATTTCTGCATTTGCAACGACCGCTTCAGACCGCACTCGTTGGTATCCTATGGTCGCGCGATGCAAATCATCGGCAGGGATGCTACCAGAACCGCTCGATTTCTTCGAGGGTGCGGCCTCTGGTCTCCGGAACCAAGCGGTAAGAGAAGATCCAGGCTGCTACTGCAAACAGTGCGTACAACAAGAACGTTCGGGACGCTCCGGCCCATCGCACCAGCGACAAAAATGTGAGTGTCACTAGCAAGTTGGAACCCCAGTTGAATGTTGCAGCCAGGCCCTCAGAGGAACTACGGACCTTCAATGGGTAGATTTCTGAAATCAGCAACCAGAAAATTGGCCCCAGGCTTATAGCAAAAGACGCAACATAGCCCATCATACCGATGACGGCCGCCCAGGCGAGCATGCCAGGTTGCACCGAAACGCGAAACGACAGGCTCAGCATGCCCAACGTAACGACCATTCCAGCGATTCCCGTCAGCAATAAAGGACGGCGTCCTATGCGATCAATCAGCTGCATTGAGACAACTGTCATAAGCACATTGACGACGCCGATTCCCGCGGTCGCGAGGATGGCTCCAGAGGCCGAGGATATTCCAGCAGTCTGCAGAATGATCGGAGCGTAGTAAATGATCGTGTTGATGCCAGTGACCTGCTGGAAAATCGCCAGACCGATACCAATAACCAGCGCTGGGCGGAGGGATGGCATAAGCAGATCCGAGATCACTCCGACCTCCTTCGTCTGCCTGATCGTGCCTTCGAGTTCACGCATCTCTGCGTCTACGGTCGAAGCATCTCGAATCCGCATCAGAACTGATCGAGCGCCTTCGCTTCTTCCGCGCATCGCCAGCCAGCGTGGGCTCTCCGGCAAGTACAACATTCCCAAAGCGAATATAGCGGCTGGAATCACAGCCAGACCAAACATCCAGCGCCAGCCCTCGATTTTCGCAAAGGCATAGTCCACCACATATGCAAGAAGAATCCCAACCGTGATCGCGAGTTGAAAAAGCGAGACCTGCCACCCTCGCGCATTGGCGGGAGAAACTTCTGAGATATAGACGGGAACCGTGCCGGAGGAGAGGCCGATGCCAAGACCGACAACGATCCGCCCAAGGATGAGCGTCTCGGCGGACGAGGCAACGGCGCAGACGATCGCACCGGCTCCAAAGATGATCGCAGTTGCGATGAGCAGCTTTCGCCGCCCGAACAGATCCGCCAGCCGTCCGCCGACAAGGGCCCCCACCGCGGCGCCCGCCAATACTCCGCTTACGATCACCTCAAGGGCGAATGTGGACAAAGTGAAATCATTCTTGAAGAACAGCTCCGCGCCCGAAATTACTCCCGTATCGTAGCCAAAAAGCAGTCCTCCGAGGGCCGCGAAGGCCGCGGCCAAATACACAAACTTCGTCTGGTGCACGTGGGAATGTGCGTCCACCAGCTGAGGAATCTTTGCAGCGCTCATGGGTCGGACTCCTTCCCGAGCGTTGAGCTCGCGTCCAACCTGCTTCTGCCAGGTCTTCCGGACTTGATTCTATTATCCGCATCTGGGGAATTTGATATTCGTTTCAGTCGATCAATAGACTCTGGTGTGAGCTGATTTAGGAGCTCCAGAAATACTCCGTTTGTCCATCCGAACCCGATCACGTTTTCCCGGTATCCAGCTCCGATGTGAGTCTCCGCGGATTCCGTGGTGACGTCATATTTTTCGCGTATGGTTCCGTCGTGGGCGAAGTTCAGCAGTACAGTGGCCAGGAATTTGTACGCAATTCGATCACCTTCCGGGCCAAACCCGTATCGACGTAAACCCTCGGCCGCGAGAAGGTGAATGGGCGCCCAGCCGTAGGGAAAGTCCCATTGCGCTTGGGTGTCACGGCGACTCATGGCAAGGCCGCCCGGCTGCTCAAATGATTTGAGGTTCTGCGCCACCGCGCGCGCTTGTTCCTTGGAAGCCAGTCCAGCCCAAAGGGGATAGAACGTCGTGGCATATTCGTAAGAAGACCGCTTGCCAGTTGTAAAGTCATAATCGAAAAAAAGACCTCGGTCAGCGTCCCACAGATATTTCAAGATCAATCGTCTGCGCTCGAGGGCCTTCTCTTTCCAACGTTGAGCCTCGTCCTTCTTCCCGAGAGCACTTGCGATGTCCTGCAAGTCCTTCTCCGTTTTGTAGAGCAGACTGTTGAGGCAGACGGCGGCATAGTGGTGCGTCTCCGCGCCAAAGGGGCCGAAGCGAAACGAAACATCGAAGCCCGACTCGCGCATGCTTCGATCGCCTTCGTAGAATTCAGGGGTCAAAGCAATACGGTCCGCGTGATCGCACTGCTGGGCTTCTATCTCGTGCGGGGCCGAATCGCACACATAGATTGGGAAAATTGGTCCGACGATGTTAGGCGGTGCCTTCGGCCCGTCGAGAAGAATCAGATGGAGGCTGTTCACGCCCTCATGGATCAGGAAAAAGTGCGCGACCCCGCGATAATAGTGGCTCGGATCGCCCATGATTTCCGGGACCGGGCCGCCGCCCTGATCAAAATATCGTGATAGTCCGGTTTCCCCGGCTAGGTGGGGAGGTTGATTCCACTGTTCGTAGTCCCGAACTACGAAACCATACGCTCTCTCTAGCCAGCGACGGTCCGGCTGACCCTGCTTCGCTTGCGCTTCGTAGACCGCCAATACCATCGAACTGAGGAAGGGTGGCTGCGAACGCGTCAGATAATATGTCCGATTCGCGTTCAGGACTCCGCCGTAGTTTTCAATCTCGAAAAAAAAGTTTTCGACCATCCCTTTCGCAAGATCGAGGTGATTGCCCCGAAGCAAGCCGAGAATGATGAAATAGCTGTCCCACCCATACATTTCATTGAATTGGCCGCCGGGAACAACGTAAGGGTGTTCAAGATAGAGCAGACCTTGAGGCTGGCTTGGGCTTAAATTTTGACTCCCGATTCCCGCAATTTTTCGGGGAAGATGCTCCAATCGAACGGCGCAGCGGTTTTGCAGTTCTCGCAGCTCGGGCGGAATGGGCAGACCCGCCGGGAAATAGAGAACAACTTCCCCATCTGTCTTGATGTCCTCGAATGTTTTGCAGGAGTTCAAAGATCGCGTCAAGGATTCCCAACCTGAGGCGATATACGCCAGGACATCGTCGAAAGGAACCGAGTGTCCCTCGACGCGTGATTCTCGAATTTGGCCTCTAGCACCCAGTGCCTTACTCAACGGAATGGTCATCGTTGTTTCCATGGCCAGAGTCAGGCATGTGGCGAATAAAATTTTTTCCAAACGAGGCATACTCAGCCTCCACGGGAGGCGCAAAATTCTTTGGCATTATTTAAAGCTGTATCCCGGCTTGAACTCACACCGATAGTCCTTCGCTTGTTTCCTCTGGACTCTCACATTATAGTCTTCCGGAAGCGCGAAGCGGCATGGAGAGCGCTGGGCTGAAGCCATATCAAAGTGCGGTAACGCATACTGCAAAATCGTAGCTTTACCCGGCCCGAGGCGACGAGTTTCGAAGTATCAATGCGCGAATTCCACGACGGCTAGCCCCTGCGGCGGAATCGCGATTCCAATCTCCCCGTTCGAAAGCGATCTGACCTCAGGCGGAGACAGCTCGGCTGACCGTCGGAGTTCATCCAATTCTTTGGGAGACGGCGGTTCGCGGATTTACCAACAGCTTTGGAACAAGGTCCCGGAAGCCAGGGCGTGGAGTCGGCGTCGCCAGAGCGGCGAGTGCGGAATCGGACTCAGACATCCACTCCGCATCTTCCTCACAGGATAGCGATCGCGGTTGTCTTTCGTGCAACAGGCGTTCAATCGCAGCTACCCTCGGCTCGGCGTGGAAACGGCGCTGCATCACCGAGTCGCACAGGACGTTCGCCGCGGCAACCAGGCTCATCCCTTGATGATGGGCCATCCAGTTTCGTACGACTACATGACCATCTGGTTCGCAGTTTCGCTTAGGTGAAAAGTCCACGGCCTCGTAGAATCCATACGCCGAAAGCAAGCCGAGTTCCTTCAATCTGCGAAAGTTCTCCAGCGAACCCTCCATATCAAACATCAATCCGAGGAATGAGGCGTAAGGAGCCACGACCAGGTCGCCCGAGCAGTCATCCCCGCGCAACGCCAAGCACGGAACGCCGAAGGCATAATAATAGTAATGACCGTCCGGATTCCTTTGCGCGCAGGAGGACTCGGAAATCCCCCAGGGAATCCCTCGTTCCCGCGCGAATTTTTGTTGTGCCCGGATGCTTGACCTGACACCGTTGTCGAGCAGCGTGTTTGGGTATCCCCGGAGCCAGAGGCATGGCATCACATACTCGAACATCGTCCCACTCCATGACAGAAGGACTGCGTCTCGTTTGTAGGTCCGGTACGAGCGTCCCAGTCGAAACCAGCTTTCCTGAGGCACATCGCCTTTTGCGATGGCGACGAATACCGCGGTGCGCGCCTCGGACGCGAGCAGGTCATAATTGCATTTGCTGATCACTCCTTCGCATTCTTCATAGCCGACCGAAAACAGTTTCTTTTTCTGGTCGAATAGGAAACTGAAGTCCATATCGTCGGCCATGGATTGAGCGGTGGAAGAGAGGCAGATCAAGCGTTTTGCAAAATCCTCGGCCAACCGGGCCGATTTCTCCAAAGCTGCTTGAAAATGCCTTGTATTTGTGGCGGTCGTCGCTTGGGCGGCCCGGTCATCGAATCCTTTGCTGATCTCCCGGTAAATCCGCGGTATCGATTCCAAAGTGAGACCCTTCTGAAGACGCCTGATCTCCGCACCCGACGGCGCTGCGCCTTGGAATTGCTCCTCTAACCAGGGGGCAAGAGTCTTGATCAGGGCAAGCAAACTCGTTGCTCGCGCCGATAGCTCCCTCGCCCACCAGACCACCTCTTCATTCCCGCCGCTTTCTGACACCCGCTTGAGAACAAGAAGCGCATCGATTTCCAGGGCGCCAAGCTCCCCCACAGGAATCGCATTCTCTGAGGCTATCTCTTCTGCCATTCGCGTAAGATCAAGAACAAGGGAGCCCAGATCGCTTGCGCCACAATTTTTCTGGGCGGCCTCCGCGAGTTGCACAGCAACATCGCGGAGGCCCGCCCACATCGCGGGGTGAAACAACGGCTTCTGGATCATGTCGAGACAGCCCTGCTTCAAAGTCCACAAACTCGCAACCAAGTTGCCACTATCCACGGTTGAGACAAAAAAAGGCGGGACCGGGCGAAGCGAATCCGTCTCATACCAGTTATAGAGATGGCCGTTGCACCTTGGCATGCGGCTGACTGC
>Ga0210394_10001426_pt1 | contig 38461 bp, 41 predicted proteins | sample IncBWC12MmetaG_FD_160121 | JGI IMG/M metagenome (GOLD analysis project Ga0210394, IMG submission 160121) | Forest soil microbial communities from Barre Woods Harvard Forest LTER site, Petersham, Massachusetts, United States - Inc-BW-C-12-M | ecosystem: Environmental > Terrestrial > Soil >... | reverse complement strand
ATGCCGGCCACTTTCACGGTGGACGCCTATCCCAACAAGCCTTTCACGGGCAAGGTGCGCCAGATTCGCAACGCGGCCCAGTCGGTGCAGAACGTGGTCACTTACGACGCGGTCATCGACGTGGAAAATCCCAACTTGCTGCTGAAGCCCGGCATGACGGCAAACTGCACATTTGTCGCCGCTCAAAAAGACAACGTCGTGCGCTTGACCAATTCCGCATTGCGCTTCCAGCCCGATCCGCTGCTGCTGAAACGCATCGGCATCACCGATCCGACACCGTCGGAGTCGGTGGTGAAGGACCCCAATCGAAAGGTGGTCTGGGTGCTCCGCGACAATAAACCTGTGCGTCTAGTCGTTTTCACGGGCGTTACCGACGGAACGTGGACGGAACTGGTCCAGGGAGACGTCAAATCGGGCGACGTCCTCATCACCGACATGACCCCGAGTCCGCGCCAGGGACTGTTCTAAGCTGAACGGAATCGCGCATGCGTCCGCTGATTCAATTCGAGCATGTCACCAAGATATACCGCATGGGCGACGTCACCGTCACGGCCTTGCAGGACGTTTCGCTGACCATCAACGAAGCCGAGTTCGTGGCCGTCATGGGCGCGTCGGGCTCCGGAAAATCCACGCTGATGAATATCGTCGGCTGCATGGACGTGCCCACCTCGGGCCGCTACCTGCTCGGCGGCCACCCGGTATCAAATCTGAACCCAATACCCTGGCGGAGGTCCGGAATCGGATGCTGGGGTTCGTCTTTCAAAGTTTCAACCTTCTACCGCGCACCAGCGCGCTCGAAAACGTGGAGCTACCCATGTTGTACGCGGGTATTCCCGCCGCCGAGCGGCGCAGCCGGGCGACCGCCGCGCTCACTCGCGTCGGCCTCGGGGAACGTATTCACCACCGCTCGAATCAGCTCTCCGGCGGCCAACAACAGCGCGTGGCCCTGGCCCGCGCCATGGTCATGAACCCTAGGGTCATTCTCGCCGACGAGCCCACGGGGAATCTTGACTCTCGCACCAGTGAAGAAGTGATGACTTTGTTTCAAGAGCTGAGCCGCTCGGGGATTACCATCGTCCTGGTCACTCATGAATCGGATATCGCGGATTACGCGGCGCGCCGCATCGTTCTGAGGGACGGGCACATTCTTTCCGACGCCCGGCGCGTGCCGCGCGGCGCGGAGAATTTGCCCGGCTCCGAAGCCGTCGCGCACCCAGCGGCCGGGAGGTCGCTGTGAACCTTTCGCACACGCTGCACATCGCGCTGCAGGCGCTGCTGCGCAACAAGATGCGGTCGTTTCTGACGATGCTGGGAATCATCATCGGGGTCTTCTCGGTCATCGCCATGGTCGCCGTCGGAGACGGCGCCCAGGTGCGCATCCACGAGCTGTTTGCTTCCATCGGCACAAACATGCTGGTCGTGCTTCCCGGCGCCAACCAGCAAGGCGGCGCATTCGGTGGATTCGGGACCCAACCCACCCTGACTTGGGACGATTTGAAGGCCATTAAAACCGAGCTCCCTTCCGTGCGCTACGCCACCGCGCTCCTGACCAGACCCAGCCAGGTCGCCAGCGAGGACCACAACTGGAAAACCAACGTCAGCGGAACGACTCCCGATTACTTCGCCATTCGCGATTGGCCTGCCGTCAAAGGTTCGCTTTTCACCGAGTCCGATGTGGACGGCCAGACCAAGAACGCAATCCTGGGCCAAACGGTGGTGGACAAGCTGTTCAGCTCCAGCTTCAATCCCGTCGGGGAAACCATTCGCATCAATAACGTTCCTTTCCAGGTGATCGGCGTGTTGCTCTCGAAAGGGCAGTCGATGCAGGGTCAGGACAGCGACGACGTGGTGTTCATCCCCGAAACCACCTTTCAATCAAAAATTCAGGGCGGCCTGCAGAAGTACGTCAACGGCAGCATCCAGATCGGCGCCGATAACGCCGACGATACCGCGCGCGCCCAGAAGCAGGTCTCGGCCCTGCTGCGCGACCGCCATCACATCGCCGCCGGCGCTGACGATGATTTCATCGTTCGCAACCTGGCCGACGTCGCCAGCACCCTTTCCGGCGCCACCAGCGCCCTGACGGCGCTTTTGGCCGCCATTGCCGCCGTCTCTCTCCTCGTGGGCGGCATCGGCATCATGAATATCATGTTGGTGAGTGTCACCGAGCGTACGCGCGAGATCGGCCTGCGCATGGCCGTCGGCGCCAAGGGGCGCAACATCCTCGCCCAGTTCCTGACCGAATCGCTTGTCCTGGCGGTGTCGGGCGGGAGCATTGGGATCGTCCTCGGCATCGCCGTGACGCAGATCCTGGCTCGGCGGTTCGGCTGGGAGATTCCCATCCGGCTTGGGGTGATCCTCCTGGCCGTGGGATTCAGCGCCCTGGTCGGAGTGGGCTTCGGGCTATTCCCCGCGCGCAAAGCCTCGCGCCTGGACCCTATCGAGGCCCTGCGCTACGAATAGCTTCCGCGAACGGACCGGCTTTAGAGGCGCTTGTCCCAGCCGTGGTCTCTGCGCGGCGTTCCAGGAAATCGCGCTTCACAAGCGAAAGACGGGAGTTTTCTGCCGGAGCCGGCGGAGCGATTCGCGGAGGGCATAATGAAGCGTGGTGCGGCGGCTCCGAGTGCCATGTCGCGGAGCCGCCCCGGCTATTTTTCGAGAACTTTCTTCAACTGTCCTATTTTCTTCTGGACCTTCCCAACGATCTTTTCGCCTGTGCCTTCGGCTTCCAGATCGGCATTCTTCGTCAGGCGCCCGACCGTCTCCTTCAGAGTGCCTTTTATCTCGTGAACGGTGCCCTTTGCCTTATCCTTGGTACTTCCCTTCATGGCTGGCCTCCCTTGACGGCGCCAACTGATCTTCACGTCGCCCGCCACAGCTTCGGCAGGCTGCGATCTAGACTCTCAATGCCCCCAAGAGATACATGACCACGACGATCAGCAGGATCGTCCCCACGATTCCCATGCCCCCTCCCGTTCCCCATCTCGAATATCCGTAATAGCCGCCCCCACCGCCGAACAACAACACTAGAACGATAATCAGCAGCAACATTGGAACCTCCCTTTCTCTTTCAGCCTAAAAGACCTCGATCTCTTGCCCCCGATACGAAAAACAAACCGTTAACCTTCGCCGCCCGATTCCTTCTCCTCTTCCGGTTGCACGTATTCCTCTTTGAGCTGCGCCTGGGTTGGTGTGCACACTTCACCCGTTTCGTTATTCTTCTGATTCAAAAACGAATGAGTGCAACCCCGCTTCCCCGGAGCCGCCGGAGCGGCGGGCCCCGCGGATTGGATGGGTTCTATCTTCCTTTTGGCTTTGACCATGCTCCATCGTGCCATCAGATTCTCGGCCGTACTGTTCAATTAGGCACAGGGGGTGAACGACGAAGGGCCAACGACATGCTGCGTTTCCGGGCGGAAACCCCACCTTTTCGCTGGGGGATTTTCCGGGTTCTGGCCTCGCCTTTCGCCGACCTCATTTCAATCCCCCATGTACCATTTCGCTACATATTCGAAACTGTCTACTATTGTACAGTCCGTTATCCGTCCTGGTGGCACGATATGCGTAGAAAAGCGACGCTACCATGGACGAGACGCACAACACCGTACTTTTGATCGACGGCGACAGCTCTCACGCCAAGGCATTTGAAGAAGCCTTGCTCGCCGCAGGTGACAGCCCGCGGAAGTTCGAATGGGCCGGAACGCTCTCCAGCGGCCTCGAAAGACTGGCCCGCAAGGGAATCTGGGCGGTCTTTCTCAATCTCTTTTTGCCCGACAGCCGCGGCCTCGACACACTCGACGCGTTGCTGTCGGTCGCTTCCGCCACTCCAGTGGTCGTTCTCGGCGGCGTGGACGACGAAGGCATCTGCAAAGCCGCTATGTCGCGCGGCGCGCAGGACTATTTGATCGAGGGTCACCTGGACGTCTATTCGTTCGAGCGCGCCATACGCCACATTATTGAGCGCGGAATCGCTCGGCAGGAACTGTTTGTGGAAAAGGAACGGGCTCAGGTCACGCTAAACTCGATCGGCGACGCGGTACTGAGCACGGATATCTCCGGCAACGTGACCTACTTGAACGTGGTTGCCGAACACATGACCGGCTGGTCCAGGAAGGAGGCCGTCGGTCATCCTCTCCAGGACGTGTTTAAAATCATCGACGGCGTTACGCATAAGCCTGTGCCCAATCCCCTGGAACTGGCGGTTCAGCAGAACAAACCCGTGGGGCTTTCCGCGAACTGTATTCTGGTTCGGCGGGACGGCTATGAGTCCGCCATCGAGGACTCGGCCGCTCCCATCCACGACCGGGACGGTCAGGTCACCGGCGCGGTGATCGTCTTTCATGACGTGAGCATGGCGCGGGATATGGTGCTCGAGATGTCCCATCGGGCCCAGCATGATCCGCTCACTGACTTGCCGAACCGTCTGTTGCTGATGGACCGGCTCACCCCGGCGATCTCCATCGCGCGTCGCAATCGCCAACGGCTGGCCGTGCTGTTCCTGGACTTGGATGGCTTCAAGCAAATCAACGACTCCCTGGGGCACGCTGTTGGCGACAAACTCCTGCAGTCGGTGGCGGCACGTCTATCAGCCTGCGTCCGCAAATCGGACACCGTAAGCCGCCAGGGCGGCGATGAATTTGTGATCCTGCTTTCGGAAGTCGCACACGCTGCGGACGCGGCCGTCAGCGCCGCAAAGATCATCGCCGAGCTTAGGAAGGCCCACGGCATCGGCGGACACAGTCTTGGCGTCAGCGTCAGCATCGGCCTGAGTACCTACCCCGACAACGGCGAAGATGCGGAGGCGCTGCTCAAGAATGCCGACACGGCCATGTATCACGCCAAGGAATACGGGCGCGACAATTTCCAGTTCTTTAGCCCGAAGATGGGTTTCCGGGCCGTCGAGCGTCAATCCCTGGAAGGCCAGCTGCGCTATGCCCTTGAACGCCAGCAGTTGTTGCTGCATTACCAGCCGAAAATCAACCTCGCGACGGGAGCCATCACCAGCGTCGAGGCGCTCTTGCGCTGGCAACATCCCCAGCGTGGTCTGCTCCTTCCGGGAGAATTCCTGACCATCGCCGAGGATAATGGCACGATCGTGCCGATCGGCCAATGGGTGCTGCAGGAAGCATGCAGACAAACGCGAGAATGGCTGGATGCGGGCCTGCCGGCCGTGCCCGTTGCCGTCAACATCTCGTCGCTGGAATTTCGCAGCGAGCAGTTTCTCGAAGGAGTTCAGGCTGCCCTCAAAAATGCCCGCCTCGATCCTCGATATCTGGAACTCGAATTGACCGAAACCGTTCTGATGCGAAACGCCGAATCCACTAGCTCCGCGCTCGCACAACTCAAAGCCCTCGGCGTGCGGCTGGCGATCGATGACTTTGGCACCGGCTTTTCCAGCTTGAGCTATCTGACGCGATTTCCCATTGACGCGCTGAAGCTCGACCAGTCGTTCGTGCGCGGTATCATGACCAACAAGGACAATGCGGTCGTCGCCAGCGCGGTCATCAGCATGGGCCAAAGTCTCAAGCACAAGGTTATCGCGGAAGGTGTGGAAACACTCGACCAGTTGGCATTTCTTCAAGCCCATGGCTGCGACGAGGGGCAAGGACACTATTTCAGCCGCCCCTTGATTGGATGCCAGTTCGCGAAGCTGTTTGAGACCGGCATATCTATGATTGCTTGCAATTGACGGGCGGGTAATCTTCCCCAATGAAATACGGGTGGGTACCGAAGGGACGCAATGGGAACGATTTACACCCCATCGCCTCGATCCGGTCAGTGTTGCGACAAAGACCGCCCCACAATCAGCTCCTCAGAACCGGCTAACTCACCTGCGGTCAGTACCTTCACTCAGCACCAAAAAATGTGCGGCGATTCCGAAGTTTGGCGCTGCCGGTGCACTCTTAATGCTGTCATTCGGTGTCTGCGGTCCCGCCACCCCTCCCCTGCAGACCAGATGGGAGTACCCTCACATGAGCAGAGAGATGGTATTAGCTGCCAACCACGAGCGAACCACGGAGACCCTTCTGTGGCGCGGCGTGATCGCCAGAACCATTCAGGACTGGCTCGCGACGCCCTTGCGCCCAAAGCGCGAAGCCGAGCGGTATCTGTTCGAAAATAGCATCGACCTGTCCTTAGTCTGCGAATCCGCTGGAATAAACATCGGACGGCTGCGCACGTGCCTGAACAAGGTGCGGGGTCGTACGCTGCTCGAGCTTGTTCCGCTCGCGGAATAGCAGCTGACGGCCTTCGGAGGCCCCTTGCGCGCAGAGGAGCCTCCCAGTCTTTGGCAACCGCGCGCCTTACGGTATGATTTTGCTCTGTGAACATCCTCAGTGAAGTTGAAACCAGGGTCCTCGGCTCGCTCGTGGAAAAAGAGCTGACCACTCCCGAATACTATCCGCTCTCGCTGAACGCTCTGGTCAATGCCTGTAATCAGAAATCCAATCGCGATCCGCTGATGAAACTCGACGAAAACGCCGTCAGCCAGGCGCTGCGCAGCCTCGACAAACAAGGTTTGGCCGGGCCGGCCGACGCCATGGACAATCGCGTGACCAAGTTCGAGCACCGCCTCCAGGAGGCCTTCAATTTCGATCGCCGCGAAGTCGCCATCCTCTGCGAACTGCTCGTGCGCGGCCCGCAAACGCCCGGCGAACTCCGCAGCCGCGCCGAGCGCATGCACCATTTCGACGACCTCGGGCAAGTGCAATCCACGCTACAGCGACTGGCGCAGCGCGAGCCGCCCATCGTGATGATGCTCCCCCGCCAGCCCGGCACCAAGGAGGCGCGCTACGCCCACTTGTTATCGGGCGCCCCGCAAACGGACGCGCAGACCGACCCGCCCGAGGCGGCGATGAGCGCCGCACGCGAAGCCGGGGTCACCCACAGCGACCCCGATGGCGAACGCATTACCCGCCTCGAAAATGAAATCGCGGCCCTTCAGAACGAAGTTGCGGACCTCAAGCGGCAGCTCGCGGCCTTCCGCAAGCAATTCGAGTAGCGGGTCTGCTTCGATTGGCGGCTGCGAACGATCGAACCGTTCGCAGCCGCTTCTTCTTCGACGGCCTTTTATTTGAAAATGTCCAGCACGCCCTGGGGCACGGCTGTTTCCTGCGGCTTGTCCCAGCCCACTTCGAAATACTTCTCCCAGTTCTTGGCCCACGGCCGGCCGTAGAAGTCGATGAAGCGCGGGTCATCCGCGGTGAGTTGCGTCGGCCTGCCATTCGTATTCTTCAGATTGCTCAAGCACTCGATGTACGTGTATCGGCGCTCCGGATCGTCCGGGGTCGCCTGCCGAACGAAACGATAGGTGGCGTGCAGCGGCTGGACGAACGCGTCAGGATCGTAAAACACCGCTTCGTGATCGAGTCCCACGAACTTGCCGGTCGCGTCATAGGCCGGCTTGTAGGTTTCGACGCTCTCGATCTTGTCGCTGAATTCGAACATTCCGTGCGACAGCATCCAGCCTTGCACGTTCGCGGTCCAGGCGACCAGAGTGGTTCCGTCCCAGAATCCAATCGTCTCCCCGTACCACTGCGGGACCTTTTGCACGTGCTCCGCTCCGATCAGGACCTGGCGCAGAAAGTTCGCCGCGATGCCGGAGAGGAATTGGACTTCCCGCGGGCCCATCGTGAGTTGGAACTCCGGCCCTCGCGAGGACGTCACCCACCAGCGCAAAAATCCTTCCGGATAACAGAAGGAGGCTTGCCATTGCGGCGCATTGTCCACGGCCTCGTGGTAGTTCCCCTGAACCATGCGCTTTTGATACTCCGGAGTGAGTACCGACAGTATCGTGGAGTTTTGGTTGACGGTCCCCCAAAGCCACTGGGCGCCCCGATCCGCTTGCGGATCCTGATTGTAGTATCCATCCCAGTCGGGCACCGTGGCCTTCGTGTACACGGTCGGCCCGCCCTTGGCCTTCGCCGCCGCCAGCAACGCCTCGTAATGTTCCTTGGCCGTCTTATAGGGATACGGGCTCAAAATTTTTGCTCGGGGATAGTCGATGCTGCAGTCGCCCCACTTGGCCGATCCCGGCGGTTGGTCGCCAATCCGGTGCGAGGCCCAGAGATCCGTTAGCTGGCGGGGTGTATTGCAGCGGAAATAGCGCTGGTCCAACCAAAGCGCCTGGTCCTTATAGAAGTTCTTCGACAAAAACAGATCCAGGGGCAGCGCCTGCATTCCCGCCGGTGGCCCAGCGAATGTCGGCGTATTCCCTCGCTGCTGCGCGAAGGCCGTTGTCGATATCGGCGCGATCGGCAACATCCACGCGAGCGCGATCGCGACCACAAAGGCGCACAAAGGAACGAAAAGTCTAGCTCTCATGTGGCTTCACTCCTTCACAGTCGTCGGGTCCGGAATTTGCGGCTTGGACCTCCGTTTCGTGCATCCTACGCCTCTCCCGCCTCGGGCACAACAACTCCCAGCGCGCAAGCCCCCGCAAGTCCCGGCGAGGTCGCGGGAGGTCTGCCGCCCGAGAAGAACTGAAGAACTGCGGTTCGCCTATTGCCTGTCGTAAACGATCACGTTCATCGCGTTCTGCTGGCCCTGCGCGTCGAAGGCCTTGACGGTCTCGGTTAGCGTCTTGCCGTCCCTGGACACCGTGGTCGTCACGGTGTTGTTGACGGCCGCGCCCGTCTTGTTCGTCTGCTCCGTCGTGTAAGCGTCGACAACCTTGTAAGCCCTGGTTCCCATCGGTTTCGTCCCTGCTTGAAGAAACGCCAGCAAGTCCGCCTGAGTGAACACGGGAGCATCGCTGCCATCGAATTTGCCGGACCACACATTGCCGAAGGCCAGCGTTCCCATGGGACTGATATTGATGCGGATCTCGGCGATCACGCCAGCGCCGCGATCGACGTACTGTCGGCTCTGTCCGGCGCCTCCTCCGGCCGGCCGTGGACCGGGAAAGTACGTGGATTTATCCGCATTGACTTTCCACACGCCGAGGAACGGGCTCATCTGCGGGACCGGAGCCTGCGCCTGCACGAGCATCGAGCACGCAACTACCAATACGCCTAAAAGAATCACGCTCCGTTTCATGGTGATCTCCTCGCCTGCAATTTATCTTGATTGGGGCCTCTGACGTGCGCATCCTACGCTTTTCCTGTCCTGGATTCAACGCGTTCGCAAACAGAATCGGCATGCGGGAAAGCAAACGGCACGCGGAGCTGCGCGCAACCGGCTCGGGCCTTTGTCGCTCTTGAACTCTGTCGGAGACTGGGCAAATATCCCTCCGCCTGCCGTTTGACTGGCTAGGTCGACCTGGCTGCGCAGGCGTTCAAGGGTCCCGCGAGCGGCCGTTCCTAGTTCCGGGATGATCGGGCTCCGCCGCCCGTCGCAATCAGGAAGAGCAGCGAGCACAGCATCGCGAAATCCGTTCGCGCGTCGCTCACCATAAACCAGAATCCTTGGTTCGCCCGAAACAGCTCAGGGATCTTCGTCGTGGCGATGGCCGTTGCGATCACAATCAACAACGGGACGGCCGCGGCCCTGGTCCAGAGCCCCAGCAATACCAGGACGCCGCAAACGATCTCGAACGCTCCCACAAAGTGCGCCGTGAAATACGGATGCGGAAAACCGATTCTTGTAAAACGAACCACGCCCAGGTTGGGATCAGTGAACTTGAGAATGCCTTGCGTCGAGAAGATGAGCCCGACGGCGAGACGGATGAGCAGAACGCTGCGCGGACCTTGCGCCGGCTTGAAAAGGAACCGGAGGACGGAATTCATCGTTGAAGCCCCCGCGAATTATACACGCGCCAGCCTACCCAGCTTTGACAAAGGGAGGCGTGTCAACGTCAGGATGGTATGATTCGCAGAGATGGCCATCCAACGTGAAAAGGACATGACGGAAGCGACCGAAATTCTCAGCAAGCCGCCCGTGGGTGGAATGGACCTGTGCGGGCGGTGCGGACACCATCAATGGGAACACAACGTGGACATCGTGGTGGACGGCAAGATCGTCAGACCCAAGACTAGAAACAGGCAGGGCGACATCTGCTTGCACGAAGGCTCGCTGCGTTGCTGCATGGCTTTCTGCCGAAAATTCGAACCCAGCGTCTAACGCCCAAAGACGGCTTCCGTATCAGGCGCGCGCGGCGCTTGCGGCGAGTTCCCTGCGCACGGCGGGCGCGACGCGCGTTCCTAGGATCTCGATGGCCCGCAACATCTTCTGATGCGGAAGCGTCGAGACGCCCATCTGGAACGTGATGCGCGAGATGCCGCCGAGCGCTTCGTTCACGTACAGTATTTTCGCCGTGACGGTTTCTGCGTCGCCGATGAGCAGCGCGCCTTTGGGTCCCCGCACCGCGTCGAATTGCGCCCGGGTAGTCGGCGGCCAGCCGCGTTCCTTGCCGATCTCGGTGAACGTGTGTGCGTACCCGGGATAAAAGTCGTCCGCCGCTTGCTTGGTGGTGTCTCCCAGGAAGCCGATGGAGTGCAGCCCCACGACGAGTTTCTCGGCCGGATGGCCGGCGCGGCGGCCCGCCTCGCGGTAGAGGTCAATCAGCGGCCGGAATCGCGCGGGTTGGCCGCCGATGATAGCGACCATCAGCGGAAGTCCCAGCACACCCGCGCGAGCGAAGGATTCGGGCGTGCCGCCGACGCCGATCCAAATCGGCAGCGGATTCTGCACGGGACGAGGATAGACCGCTTGGCCCGTGAGCGGCGCGCGGTGCTTGCCGGACCAGTGGACGTGCGTGTTCTCGCGGATCTTGAGGAGCAGCTCGAGTTTCTCGGAAAAAAGCGAATCGTAGTCTTCGAGCTGCAGGCCGAAAAGCGGGTAGGACTCCACGAACGAGCCGCGGCCGGCGACGATCTCGGCGCGACCGTGCGAGATAAGGTCCAGCGTGGCAAATTCCTGAAAGACGCGCACCGGGTCGGCGGCGCTCAAAACCGTGACGGCGCTCGTCAGGCGAATGTTTTTCGTGCGTGAGGCCGCCGCTGCCAGAATCACCGCCGGCGCCGAATCCAGAAACTCGGCCCGGTGATGTTCTCCGATGCCGAAGACGTCGAGGCCCACTCGGTCGGCCAGCTCGATCTCTTCCAGCAGATGCTGCATCCGCTCGACGGGACTGAGCGTGAGACCTGTGGCCGGGTCGGAAATAGCCGCCGCGAAGCTGTCCACGCCGATCTCCATCCTTGACACTCCTGACACGCGTTCGGTTGGATGACCAGGCGTGCGCTTTGGTCGCAGGCGCGCGCTCAAGGCTACACTTCGGGAAGACGGATTATCAGGACTCCGTCACCCCCACCAAAGCTGGCCACTGATGACGGGGTTGACCGACAGGAGCGCGCGACGATCTTGGCCCACGCTTAACGCAGTCTTTTTTGCAGTCGAACAATCGTTTGGATACCCGCTGCGACTAAGCACAGATTTATCGCGATACCAACTAGCCTCGACGACACAGGCATGTCCTGGCTGAAACTGTAAGCGAGAGACAGCGCCAGCACAACGATCCAAATCTTTAATACCCGCACAAGTCGACGGCCCCACCCGCGGGTCGCAGCGTCCATAGACATCCCAGCTGGTACCCTGAGCTGTTTGGCTGTTTTCCTAGCGATGAGCAGCAAACAATAAACAATAGCTGCACCTAATGTCGCGAGTGCAATTCCTAGACCACGGGGCGAAATAACCCCATAGCTAAATCCGAGGGACACCAGAACTAGTGCGCACACGGAACAGGCGGACAGCAGCAAAACCCTTCTTACATATGTTTTTATCAGGCCGTCCATAGTGACTCGTGCTCGCCCATGACGGTATTTCTCAATTCCCGGCTTCGCCGCCGGCTGCGCCGATGGGGGCGGAATCGCCTTGAGGGCCTGAGCCATGGCGTCGCTCGCGGCAATGAATAGAGCCAATTCGGAAACCCCGACCTCAAGTCAGAGTTTCTACCCGTCCGGATGACTCATTAGTGCCTTAACATCACTTCGAAGAGCGAAGGCAATCAGGCTGCCTAGGATGAACAAGATAACCATAAATGTGATTATCGCCCAGACAGGGAGGACATCCCCATGGTCATTGAGCCTCTGGAAGAACAAGGCCGCAAAATACATGAACCCTATCCCGTTATACGCAAGCAGCAAATATATACCCCATTTTCTCCGCCGGATCCACGCATAACCAATCAACCAACAAGGGCCAAAAATGAGTGCCAGCACGCCCATATTTATCAACATAGGTATGGAAAACACCATGTTTGTGGGCGCATAAATCAAGAACATTACTGGGGCGGGGAAAATAGACAGACCAAGAAAGAGGTAAACGGCACCAACAAGAGGGATCAACGCTTTTGTGTGCTTGCCCATCTCACATCGCGTCCTGCGGATAAGTGCGCTCTAGAATATATGCTACGTGACCCGGACACCCCGTGGCAAACGGTACCTCCAGCGCCGCACCTCCCGCACAGTGTCTTGTCTTGTAAATCTTCATGCTTAATCAAATACGAACCGCATGGGTGCCGCACGTGCGGGCTTTTTCTCTACCCCGTTCGAATCGCTTCCCTCTACATAGAGTACTTATCAGTAATTATAGTTGACCGGCATGATATAATCGAGGTGTAGGTCAGGGAAAGCTCCGGAGCTCAAAGTGAAGTCTTCGGAAGTCTTCGGTGGCACGAGCCCCGCCGGTGGGCAAACGAGCTCTCGGGGTCAAATGTGTCCTCAGCACATTTTCGCCGGCCCGCGCCGCCCGACGCAACCAAGGGCGGCTCAGCCCCTCTCTGCGCGCTCGAAATCAGCGACTTACGCGCTCCGCCCTCACTCTTTTGCGCTCTTGCAAAACGCAACTACCCTGCGATCAGTTCCTTGCGCACTCTTTGGGAAAACACCCGGGGTGGGGGGTATGAACCCGGGTAGAAGCCCGATGCTTCAATCGCGCAGACCGGGCACGTGCCTAACGGCTTCAGAATCATATTTTTGCCCGACCCTGCACCATATCTCCAACGGAATCATATTGTTGCGCAAAACGTGGGGGGTGGGGGTCGTTTTTCTGTTGCTGCTGTGCTTCGTCGCCGCGCTTCCCGCGCACGGCGCCGCACGCGGCGAATGTCGCTCCATGCCCAGCCGGATTCTCGGCCATCCGGTCGCCTACTGCGTTCTCCTGCCGCCCGGTTACGACGCGGACAAAACCAGCCGCTTCCCCGTCCTCTATTTCCTGCACGGTTTGGGCGACAACGAACAGATGTTTCTCCGTTCCGGCGGCTGGAGCCTGATACAGGACTTGTGGGATCGCAGGCAAATCGGCGAATTTCTGATCGTGACGCCGGCCGCGGGCGGGAGTTTCTATATCGACTCGCGCGACGGCCGCACCCGCTACGAGGATTTCCTCTTGCAGGAGTTCCTGCCGCTCATCGAGAGCCGCTACCGGGTTCGCGCGGGCCGCACCTTCCGCGGCATCGCGGGAATTTCCATGGGCGGCTACGGCTCGCTGCACCTGGGATTTCGCCATCCCGAGCTGTTCGCTTCGGTCAGCGCGCTCAGCGCGGCCGTGATCGAGAAACCTCCCTCGGTTACCGTGAACGATTCGCCGGAGAGCGGCCGCCTGCGGCTTTTCGGCGACATCTTCGGCTCGCCGCTCGATCGCGCCTATTGGGACCGCAACAGCCCGCTGACTTTGGCCCGCACGGCGGACCTGGCGCGCGTGAGCATCTACTTCGCTTGCGGAGCCCAGGACGATTACGGCTTTAATGTGGGCGCCGAGACGCTGCACAATGCGCTCGCAACGCGCCACATTCCCCACGAATTCCACATCGATCCGGGCGGCCACGACTGGAACTTTTTTTCGGGGCATTTGCCGGCTTCGCTGCAATTTCATTCTCGGGCGTTCGGCCTCGGCCCGCCGAGTAAAGGCTAGTTCACGAGCGAGTGTGCGAGATGCCATCGACAAGAATCCGAGCCGGGGCGGCGTTCGCTCCGCTTGCTGGAGACCTGCACGAACGGACAACTCCGCGCAAGCATTCGGACAAATCGTCCGGCAATTCCCCTATAGTGCTGTTGGGGCGCCGCCATCTCTTGTCGGACCGGTTGGGGAATCCGCCGCGCGCGGAAATTCGCGGAGCGCCCTGGAAGGATGCGCATGAAACGAAAAGCTATCGTATTCGCAACTTCGGCACTGCTCCTGATCGCGCTTGGCGTGCTGGCCCAAACCAAGCCCGCGAGCGTCGCGGGCGCCTGGCACGTGAGCATGGAGGGGCAAAGCGCCGCGGTGATCCAGACCCTCGCCCTCGCACAGAAAGGCGCGGCGATAACCGGAACGATCAAGGCCGCTCAAGGTACAGCCTCGCCCATTCAAGGAAAGGTGAACGGCCAGAACATCACCTTCACCGTAACGCGTCAGGCGCCGGACGGCCCCGTGAAGCAGGAGTTCGCAGGAACGATCAACGGCAACTCGATCGCCGGCACCGTCACGCAGGGGCAATTCCACGTGGGGTGGACGGCCGTCCGCGCCAAGTAGCGACCTCTTCCGCGAGCCGCGCCGCCCGCGTCGCCTCCGCTTCATCCAGGTTTCCCGCCTCTCCGCGAATGCCTCATGCAAATTCCTGTCAACCCAGCTGTTTCGCCGCACATCTAACTTGCACCTGGCTATTTCGGCAAGAGGAGCCGCGAGGATGAAAGTTTTCGTGACAGGAGCCACGGGCTACATCGGGTCCGCGGTCGCGCGGGCGCTGACCAGGCACGGCCACAGCGTGCTTGCGTTGACTCGTTCGCCAGAGGCGGAGACCAGGCTTGTGGCTCTGAGCCAGGCCACCGACTGCGAGTTCATTCGCGGCGACGTGAAAAACGCCACCAGCATCCGGCGCGGCGCGGAAAAGGCCGATGGCGTGATTCATGCGGCCTCGCCCGGAGATGAAACCTACGCCGTGGCGGACAAGACCGTGATTGACGCCGTGCTCGACACGCTCGCGGGCTCGGGACGGCCCTTCGTGTATACGAGCGGCGTCGCCGTGCATGGAAGCACGGGCGACAAGATCGTGGATGAGACTGCGCCCTACGATCCTTCGCCCATCGTGGCGTTTCGCGTGGACTGCGAGAAGCGCGTGAAAGCGGCTGCGGCGCGGGGCGTGCGCTCCATCGTGCTCAGCCCGGCGATGGTTTACGGCAATGCGGGAGGGATCGCGGCTTTGTGGTTCGAGTCGGCGCGCGACTACGGAATCGTGCGCTACGTGGGAGAGGGCGCCAACCGTTGGACGATGGTGCACGTCGAGGATCTCGCCGATCTTTACGTTCGCGCGCTGACCAACGCGCCGACGGGCTCGGCCTATTTCGGCGCCGCGGGCAACGCAGTGCGCGTTCATGATGCGGCCGTGGCTGCCAGCGAAGGCGCCGGAATTCCGGGCGAGGTGGAGGCCGTGCCATATGAAACGGCGCGCCAGTTGATCGGTCCGCTGGCCGATTTGCTGGTGCTCGACCAGCAGATCTCGGGCGAGAAAGCTAAGCGCGAGCTGGGCTGGAACCCAAACGGCGGTGATTTTCTGAGCGAACTCCGCACCGGTTCGTACGCTCGCCTGCGCTCGGGCGCGGCGCGCTCGTAGTGATATACTGCGGCGTCCCCCGCGAAAGGAGAGAGTTATGCGCTACCTGGCATTTCGTGTAGCTGGGTTCCTGACGCTGGCAGGCGCGGCCGCGGCTTGCCTGGCCCCGCCGGCGCTCGGACAGAACGTGCCGACGTTCAGCAAGCAAGTGGTCGCCAGCCGCGTCTGGACGAACGACGACATGGATCAGCTTCGCAACGAGGGGTTGATCTCGACCTTCAGCGCCGCTCCGGGAGCTACCGCGAACCAACCCGCGCAACAGGCGCAGGCCTCGCCGCCTGCCCTGACGCCGCGGCCGGTTCGCGTCGAGGACCCCGATTGGTACGCCGAACAGGCAGCCAGGCTACAGGCGGAACTCGATAGCCGGCAGAGCGCGCTGCAACAGTACGTCCGGGCGATTGCCGACGCGAGGAGCCGGACGAATATGACCGGAGGCATCGCGCTCGACAAAGACAGCATTGGCGTCACGCCCGAAGCCGGGATCCAAATCCTGCAAGCGCAGGTGAACGAAACCCAGAGCCAGCTCGATGACCTCGCCGAGCTGGCGAGAGAGAACGGCATCCCGCCGGGCGTCCTCCGCGGCTAAGCAAGAGCGCAGCGATGTAACGGCGGACGGCGCTATTTTGCGCCCGGCTTCTTAGGAGGTGCGGGAGCAACCGCGGGGGCCGGCGCGGCCGCCTCTGCGGATGTTTTCGAGGCGAGTTCCTGCTTCACCGATGCGGGTACCTCATGAGCCAGCAACTGGCTCACCTGCCAAGCCTGAGTATCCGTAAGCGCGGACTTGAAAGCCGGCATCCCGGTCATGCGGATTCCATTGACCACCTTCCAATATGTTTCCGAAACCGGATCATCCGTGACGCCTTTCCCCTTGAATAGTTGCGGCGGGCTTGGGTACATGCCCGCTGCAAACTCAGGATCGGGCTCGCCGGGCAGGCCGTGACAAGCAGCACAGTGCTGCTTGTACACTTGCGCGCCGGCAAGGAAGGTCGCGTCGTTCGCCGGGACCGGGGATGACGGCACCGTCTGCTTTTTGATATGCGCATCTAGGGCGAAACTTGCGATCTGCTTTTCAAACGGAAACGGCGGATCCGCGGTGGCCGCCGGCACGCTGCCCGAGGAAACGTAGTAGGCCAGCCCGCCGCCCATCAGCAAAAAAGCCAGGACAAATCCGACCACAAGACCTCTGAACATCGGGTGCCTCCCGTTGCGGCGCGGTCAGCGCAGCATTTTCCATTTTGTGATTTCGACCGGGCCATCAAGAATTTCCGGCACGATCTTGAAGACCGCTTGCACGTGAGCTGTCTTCAAATGCGCGTCCAGATGCGCGGCGCTAATCCAGTTTTCATAAAATACAAATTCGCGAGGATTCTCGATCGATTGGTGCAGGTCGTAGTCGATGCAGCCCGCTTCGGCCTGCGTGGGGCCGGTGAGCCCGAAAAACAGCTCACGGACGCGCGGCTCCATGCCCGGCTTGGCGCGAAACCTGGCGATGACGGTCAGTTGCTCGCTCATGAATCCCCCTGACGCAGACGAAACTTCCCCAGGCACCGCGACGCAGCTGGAGCATCCTATAGGCTAGGCGGCTCGGCCGGGAACGAATAGGTTAAGATAACAGAAAACAATGTCCGTTCGAGGAGCGCAGCAACGCATTTGCGAGGCGGCAGGCCGGTGGGCCGGGGTCGAGACCGGACCGCACCGATTCGGCGGCCTGGAGTTCCGCCTGGGAAGGCGCGAACTCGGACACGTGCACGGGGACCGGCTGATCGACATTCCCTTTCCGAAATCCGTACGCGATGAGATTGTGGCCGCGGGAGAGGCTGAACCTCATCACATACTGCCTGGCTCCGGATGGGTGAGCGTGTTCCTCCGAACGGAGGAAGACGTTGAACGCGCGATTCGGCTGCTGGAGCGTTCGTTTTCGCTAGCGGTGGCTCAACGCGAGCGAGCCGTGGCGCACGCCAGCACAGGCGATTGAGGGGGACCGCGTGATATCCGCAAGAAGGGCGATCGGCGCCTCAATCGGGCTAGTGGCCGCGCTGGGATTGCCGCCATTATCGGCCGGGGCGCAGAACGCTGCGCCGGCGCGGTACGTGGGCTCGCAAGCCTGCGCGAGATGCCACGCGGAGATTTACGAGCGGTGGAAGAAGACGCCCATGGCCAACGTCGTACGCGACCCGCGCGAGCATCCCGAGGCCATCCTTCCGGATCTGACGAAACCCGATCCGCTCGTGAAGTTCGGCAAGGACGACGTCGCGCTGGTGTACGGCAGCATCTGGAAACAGCGGTACTTCACCAAGATCGGCGACGACTATTTTCCCGAGCCAGCGCAGTGGGACATCACCAATCATATCTGGCGCCCGTATTTTGTGGCCAACGGCACCGACTGGTGGGCGACGCTCTATCCTCCCGACAACATGAAACGACCGACGGGCCCGACGTGCGACGGGTGCCATTCGGTGAACTACGATATCCGGACCAAGACGGTGACGGAGTGGAACGTGGGCTGCGAACGGTGCCACGGCCCGGGCAGCGAGCATGCGGCGCGTCCCACGCGCAACAACATCGTGAATCCCGCGCGGCTCGACTACGTGCAAGCCAACGATACCTGCATCCAGTGCCACTCGCAGGGACGCCCGCTGACGAATCCGATCGAAGGGAAATACTACGACTGGCCGGTCGGCTTTCAAGCCGGACTTAATCTGCAGGACTACTGGAAGCTCGAAGAGCACACGCTGGGCGAGACGACGTTCACGCATTTTCCGGACGGCACGGCGCACAAAAACCGGATGCAAGGCAACGACTTCGTGCAGAGCGTGATGTACCGGCGCGGCGTGACTTGCTTCGACTGCCACGACGTGCACGGGACCAGCAACGAAGCTCAGCTCAAGGAGCCGGCAAACGCCATTTGCCTCGATTGCCACGGCCCGAATTCAAGTGTCGGCCCGCGGACGAAGACCCTCGAAGAGCACACGCATCACAAGGCGGGAACGCCGGGAAGCGAATGCGTGGACTGCCACATGCCGAAGATCGAGACGACGCTGGCGGACGTGAAGGTGCACGCGCACACGTTTGCGTTCATCACGCCGGCCATGACGGATCGATACAAGATTCCCAACCCGTGCACCACCTGCCACACGGACAAGACCACGGCCTGGGCGACCGACGCGCTGCGACACTGGCCCGAGCGCTCCCCGTGGCGAGTCGAATGAGCGGGGCGGGCGGTGCCAGCTTGTAACCAAAATTTGTTGCGCACATCCCATTTGCATGGGCGCAGACCCGCCAGGACAGCAAACGACTGCAAATTCGAGGAGGAGCACCGATGAGCCCCAAGAACGAGAAGCGCGAACCCAAGTATAGCCAACTGGAAACAGGGACGGAACGGTCCCGACCGATTCAGCACCAGCACGCCCGCGAGATTCAGCCTTACGGCAAGATCGCGAAGCTGCCGATCGCTTTGGACGAGAGAACCTGCGCAACCAGCGCCGAAAACCTCAATCAACTCCTCGCGGATACGATGACGCTGCGCGACCTGTACAAGAAACACCACTGGCAGGTCGCGGGCGCGACGTTCTACCAGCTCCATCTGCTTTTCGACAAGCACCACGGCGAGCAGGACGAACTCGTGGACTCGATCGCGGAACGAATCCAACTGCTCGGCGGCGTCAGCATCGCCATGGCGGCCGACGTGGCCGAGACGACCCTGATTCCTCGCCCGCCTCGAGGCCGCGAGGAAGCGCCGGCGCAGCTTTCGCGCCTTCTTGAAGCGCACGAGATCATCCTGAAGGAAGCGCGCGCCATGGCGCGGCAAGCCGCCGAGTCCGGGGACGACGGCACAAACGACTTGCTCGTGAGCGACGTGATTCGCGGCAACGAATTACAGGTCTGGTTCCTCGCCGAGCACCTGGTGGATGTGCCACTAGTGCGCGCAGACGAGGCCAAGGCGGCGGCGTCCGGTCGGTAGAGGGAGCGAGCCGCGCTATACCGCGCGAACTGCGACGCATAGCGCCTTAACTGGACGCGTTGCCGTCAATTCGGCGAAGGCTCCTCGATATGGTCCACGACAAAAACCTCGACCGGTGCGGTTATTGGGTCGAGTTTAAGGCCGAGTTGATCCTTGAGGGCTTCTCGGAACGTCGGTCCTGTGGGATCGATTTGGTAGCTGGCGCTGTTGATTGCGCCGTCGATATTAAGCGTCCACTCTAGACTGAAATCAAAAGTGCCAGCCAGGCCGGTGCGATCCAGTAATGGGCGGTCCACTTCTAGGGGACGGTTATCCAACTCGTTTGCAATCGCGCTTATCGTTACGACTCGGCCGCCGGTGCGCACACGGCCAGCTACGCTTGCTCCTATATTGGGCGGGATGCCGCCGCACGGCATTGGCGGTAGTTGCAAACCGGACATCGACGAGGGCGCGGAAGGTGGCGTGGACGGCAGCGTCATCAATACTGTTTGCTGTTCAGGAGTACACGGTGCGTTATCCGGTTTAAGCTGCGGCCCGGTTTTCCCTGGCTTCACCAATACGAGTGCGAACGCGGGAAGTTTCTTGGTTTCGGTATGAATAGCCAGTTTGAATCGTCCAACAAGCACCGACTGCATCATCAGGCGCATCTCGTCTTTGGTCGGATTGTTGACTGATGCGCGAGCTTCGATGTCAAACCGATCCGCGACGACCCACTTCGGCACGCGCCAGGGGGACAAGTATTGCGCCTGATCACCTGTCATGTTGTAGGCGAATACAATGTAATTGATCAGCGGCATATTCTTGGCCGAGAAGAGACCTCCATTGGGCGTATAGATGGCTCCAGTGTTTAGGTTAACGTTCGACGATGGCCGATCGTTTGACTTGTTCTGTTTCACGGAAGCGGCGTCGAACGCCATCTTGCCCCCTGCGTCGATTTGCCACTGGGGCATCGGTGGAGATTGAACTGTCGGCGCTTGCGCTCGTAACCGTGGTGCGGTCAGCATTCCCAAGACAACCGGTACGACCAACGCCACGGCGGCGGTGGTCACCAGAAAGAGCCTTCTCCATTCAGCATGGTCTCTCATATGCGCACTTCAATTTGGCGAAGGCTCCTCGATGTGGTCGATGACGAGGACATCCATCGGCCCTGTTTGCGACACTAGCTTGAGACCGAGTTGCTCTTGCAGAGCTTCAAGGAATGTCGCTGCTGCCTCGTCGGGAGTGAAATCGGGGAGCGGAGCCCCATTTATGCGTGGCACAACCTGCGGCGCGAACTCCATCCTCGCATCGAAAGTTCCATTGAGCCCCGTCTGATCCAACACCGGACGGTCCAGGGTTCCTCCCGAAGGCAAGTGGCTTGCAATCTGTCCCATGGTCATGTTTCGTGTAGCCCAACGCATACGGCCACCAGACGTGGGCAACATGATCATCACACCACAAAGAGGTGGGGGCCAGCCGTCACCATTCCCTGGCGGCAGCGCTAGGCCGGGGCCTGGCAAGGCGGCACACGGCGGGTCGTCGGTATGCGGAATGAGTCGCGGCCCCGTTTTTCCAGCCTTCGACAACACGAGCGCGAACACGGGGAGTTGCCGCGTCTCATAATGAACTGCCAGCTTGAAGCGATCCGCAAGTAGAGATTGCATCATCAAGCGCATCTGGTCTCTGGTCGGTTTACCCTCGGCACGCGCCTCAATGTCGAATAATTCCGAAGCGACCCACTTCGGCAATTAGGGCTGTAGTAATCGGACCTGGTCCCCAGTCAACTTGTACGCGAACGATATGTAGCCGTTCAGTGGAAAATTGGCCGAGAGAAGACCTCCGCTGGGAGGAGAGCCGTCCAGATCACTCAAGTTGACATTCGTGTGTAGCGGGCCGCTCGACGGCTTTATTGAAGCGACATCGAACGCCATGTTGCCACCGGCATCTATCTGCCATTGCGGAACAGTGGGCTGCGCCGCCGCTCCGCCCGCCGATTGCGCCTGTAGCTTTGGCGAATGCGCAACCATCATGGAGATACACACAACTAGCAGCAGGGTTTGCACAACGAAGGGCCGGAGTAACTTCATTGGCCGCCTCAGAAAGCTGCTGATCCGGAATTGCCGATCTGGACCTCTGTCTCACGGATCGTACGCCTGTACTGCGCTTGACACAATGCAGTAGCCAACACAGGAGCCCACAGCCAGCGTCGCGAGGCCTTGGCGGCTAGGCGTAGCGGAAGAGGGCCTTGAAGCCGAAGTCCATGTGCTGCTGGATGTGGCAGTGGAACAGCGTCAAGCCGGGCTGATCGGCCACCATATCCACGATGGCGCGGCCAAACGCGGGCACGATGACGGTGTCCTTCACGACGCCGGCGGTGGCTCTTCCGTTGAGCTCGACCAGCTCAAACAGGTGACGATGGATGTGCAGCGGATGGGTGTCGTCGTTTTGATTGCGGAAGACGATGCGGTAGCGAGCGCCCTGCTTGAGCACGAATTCCTGTTCGTGCGGATATTCCTTCCCGTTGATGAGCCAGTGATTGAAGCCGTGGGGCCCGCCGGGGATTTTTTGGATGGCCAGTTCGATCGTCTGGTCGGGCGCGGGATGGGCGGCGGCGCGGCCGAAGATCGTATAGTCCCAGAAGCCTTTCGGGGGCGGCGACCACTGCGTGTCCGACTTCTGATTCGCGTACTCGACGACAACGCCCATGCCGCGCTGGCGGGCGTCGTCGCGGGTGGCGCCGAGAATCCAGATGCCCGGTTTGTTCATCTCGATGATGGCGTCGGCGCGCTCGCCGGGGCCCAGCTGGATGACGTCCACGGGCTTGGGCGACGCGACCGGATTGCCGTCGAGCGCCGAGACCTGAAATTTGTGGCCGGGCAGCGCCATGCTGTAAATCTGGGCGGCGCTGGCGTTGAGCAGGTGCACGAGGACGCGGTCGCCTTGCTTGACGCGGATCGGCTCGCCCGTACCCAGCATTTTGTCGTTGATCGAAAATAGTTGGTTGCCGATTTCGAGGCCATTCGGGCGCACATCGGGCTTCTCGGGCTTTTCGGGCATGGGATCGTTGGGGTCCGGCTCACCCTCATCCGAGTCCACGGTGGTGAGGAAAGGCTCCCAGTCGCGCAGAGCGAGAAAAACCTCCTGATCGTAGCGCCCCGGGTCGTTTCCCGATTCGATGAAGAGAAAACCGAACTGGCCGGTATAGGCGCCGCGATGCAGATCCATCATGGCCATCGTGTGGGTGTGGTACCAGCGGGAGCCCGCCGGCTTGGCCACGAATTGATAGCGGCGGCGGCCATGCGGCGGCACCATCGGCGTGCCTTCTTCCTCCGCGCCGTCAACCTCGGAGGGAACAAACAGGCCGTGCCAGTGCACGAGCTCCGGCACGTCGGTGTCGTTGACGACGTCCACGGTGACCTGCTTGCCTTCGCGGACGCGAATCAGCGGGCCGGGAACCTTGCCGTTGTAGCCCACGGTGCTGATGACGATATTGGGAGCGAGCTCCACAATTTGGGCCGCGATTTGCAACGTGAAGTCGGCGGCGCCCGCCTCGGCCGGATTTGCCTGGGGCGGCATTTGCATCTGCGGCGTCTGCTGCGGCGCCTGCGCGGGAAGCAGTTTGGACGCGCCGGCTCCGACAACGGCCGCGGATCCGAGCCTGACGAAGTCCCTGCGGTTCATGGTTCTCTCCGAACTGGGTTCAACCCCTGGCCGCGCGAGCGCCGCGCATGCTGCCGCGTCGACGACGAGCCCAAACTCCGGGGTCAGTGCGTCATCGCGTACACGATGTAGTTGATGCCCAAGCGATAGGCCAAGGAAGAAAAGCGCTCGGGCCACAGGGGATTATCGGCGTGCTCCCAGGCGTCTCCAAGATGCATGTTGTGACAAATGGCCACGATGATACGGCCGTGATCGTCGCGAATGGCGCGCCACTTCGGGTCGAAGCCGTCCTTCTCATACGTCCTACCCGTGTTCATGTATTGGTAGCCGGGGATCTGGAAGCGCTCATTGAGGTCGTAAAGGACGTGGAAGATCTCGTCGCTGTTGGGCAGGTCCTCGACGGTGGCGTTGGGCAGGATCTGGTTCATGCCCGTCATGAAGTTGGCCCAATCGGCTTCCCCGTGGAAACTGTCCACCATCAGGAAGCCGCCCTTCTGCAGGTACTCACGCATGCGCTTGGCTTGAGATTCGGTGAAACCCCAGGTGCCGACATTCACGGCATAGATCCAGGGCCAGTTGAAGAGATCGTCGCTGTCGAGGTCAATCACCTCTTCGGTCGCGCGGCCATCGAGCCGGGTGAGACGGCCCAGACCTTCCACAAACTGGCGGTCGGCCTTGGGGTAGTCCTCGGACCAACCCCCGTTGCCATAGAACCGGATATCGGTGTCGTATGCGCCGTAGCTGCGAACGCTGACGAAATGCAAACGCGTGAAGGTGAACTCGGACCTTTCGCTGCTCTGGTCGGCGCCGGGCCTGTAGCGGTAGAAATCCTCACGTTGCAGGGCGAGGAGACCTGTAGCGAACCCTAACAAAAAGAGAACCAGCAGGATGCGTGTGACGAGCTTCATACGACGATTCTTCACGAGAGTACCAAAATCGAGGCTTCATCTCCACTGCCGAAAACAGACGATGGCGACTTCCGCGGGAACCACCGCCGAGCAAAGCGCCGGGCGAGCCGGCAGAACGGCGCGCCGGCGGACTCACAAGCAAGCCTGCTCTGTCGAACCGAGCGGGCGGCGGGAATTTCGATTTTGGTTCGCCGCAACAAAAACAGGGATCAGGTGTTACACGTATGGAAATGCAGCAAGCTCGCGTGCATGATACGCTCATGAGAGGGGAGTGTCAGGTGCGGTCCCAACCCCAATGGTTCTCCATGGGCTCTACGCCCGACGAGAACAAAGACGCCGAGTTCGAGTGGTTGTTGTGCCTCGCGAGCGCCCTCGAAGTTGCCCAACGGCTCCGGGCGGGTGGGGGTCGTCCGCAAGCCAATCCCAAGCTCGTGGGCCACGTCGCCGACACACCAGCGACGCATGCAGCGCCTTCGGGACTGTACATCGCCTTGAGGCGGCTGCACCTGCTGCCAAGACGACCGAGCACCAGGAAAGACGCCCAGTAAACCTCATCCGACGGCGCGGCCAGTCCCGGCAACATCGGAGGCTCGCTAGGCGACTGCCAGCTTCTTCAATTCCGCCTCGCGCCGCCTGAGCATTCTGATGTCCTCGAGGAGCCACGCAATGCGGGGCTTGTTCAGAGCCTCGACGAACTCGGGATCAAACGGCCGAGTACCATCGGATTCCGGAAAAGCGGTTTCCACCCAGTCAATCGACCAGTTCCACGGTTCCCGTTTGAGACGCAAGCCGAGTTCGATCAGGTGTTCGCCGATTTCGGCTGCTTCCGCCACGTTTCGAGCCAAATCTTTCTGCACCTGCTCGAGCTGCTCGATGAGTCTGGGTGTCATCGACCCTCCCTGGTCTCGCAGGAAATGTGACAATGTTAGGCCAGCGCGGGCGAGAGTGCAGCGAAATCCGTCCCGAGCAACAGTGGAAAACTGTGGACGCTGTGGAAAAATCGCGAGCGCCATTCGGCGGCCGCATGCGGGCACGGCGGGGAGCCGGTCTCGGGCTGACGGGAATCCTGCTTGACAGACGAGACTCAAGCCGAATATACGCAGCATGCCGCACGGACATCGGCAAGCTATGACCTGGACGCAAGTCTACGATCCGCTGGGCCATTGGTGGCTTTCCACCATGGTGGCCACGCTGCCGATCCTGGTTCTGCTCGGGCTGCTGGCCGGCTGGAAAGTGCGCCCGCATCTCTGCGCGGTGGCTGGTGCGTCCACGGCGATCTTGTGCGCGACGATTGTCTTCGGCATGCCCGTGCGCCTGGCGCTCGCGAGCTTCACCTACGGCGCCGCGTTCGGCCTGCTGAAGATTGTCTGGATCGTCGTCGCGGCCGTCTATCTATACGATATTTCGGTGGCGACCGGCCAATTTGAAATCATGAAAGAATCGGTCGCCACGATCACGCCCGACCGTCGATTGCAGCTCCTGCTCGTGGCCTTCTGCTTCGGCGCGTTCATCGAAGGCGCGGCCGGCTTCGGCACTCCGGTGGCGATCGCCGGCGCTTTCATGATCGGCCTGGGCTTCGAGCCTTTCCACGCCGCAGCGCTGAACCTGATCGCCAATACGGCGCCGGTCGCCTGGGGCGCCATCGGCGCGCCCGTGCACACGCTCGCGGCGGTAACCGCGCTGCCGGAGTCCGACCTCAGCGCGATGATCGGCCGCATCCTCCCGATCACGGCAGCCCTCGTGCCATTCTGGCTGGTGCGAACCATGGTCGGGTGGGCGGAGACGTTCGAGGTACTGCCCGCCATATTGGTGGTGGGCCTCTCCTTCGCCGGAACGCAATATTTCTGGTCGAACCACGTGGACAGCAACCTGGTGGATATCGTCGCGGGCGTTGCTTCCCTGGTAACTACGCTGGCGTTCCTGCTCATTTGGCGGCCGAAGCGCATCTGGCGCTTCGCGAACGAGCGCGACATCCCGCTGCCGGCGGCAGACTCACCCGCGGCGCGCAAGCACACCGGTGCACAAATCCTCAGAGCCTGGTCGCCGTTCGCCATTCTGTCGGTGTTCGTGCTGCTCTGGGGGCTGCCCCCGATCAAGGCCGCCATGGGCCGCGCCACCACTCCCGCATTCAGCGCCGGGGGATGGCAGTTTCCGTTGCTGCACAAGGCCGTGTTCCGCGCCGCGCCCGTGGTCAGGCAGCCAACGGCAGAGCCCGCTCTGTTCGACTTGAACTGGCTCACCGCGACCGGCACGGGCTGCTTCCTCGCCGCGCTGCTCGCCGGGACTTTGCTTGGCGTGCGTCCCCGACAACTGCTGCAGATCTTCGGGCGCACGGTTTACCGGATGCGCTTCGCCGTGATCGCCATGGGGTGCATGCTGGGCTTGGGTTACGTGACCCGATACTCGGGGATGGACGCGGTGCTCGGGCTGGCGTTCACGCGAACCGGCTGGCTCTTTCCGTTCTTCGGAACTTACATTGGCTGGCTGGGCGTCGCCCTGACCGGCAGCGACACGGCCTCGAACGCCCTGTTCGGCGGCCTGCAGCGCATCACGGCGGAACAAATCCACCTCAGTCCTATTCTGATGTGCGCGACCAATAGCGCCGGCGGAGTGATGGGCAAGATGATCGACGCGCAGTCCATCTGCATCGCCACCGCCGCCACCGATCAGATCGGCAGCGAAGGCGTGATTTTCCGGTTTGTTTTCTGGCATGCCGTGGCGCTTGCGGCGATCGTCGGTGCGATCGTGATGATGTACGCCTACGTATTCCCCACGTTGATTCCGCACGGCTTGACGTTCGTGCGCTGATTCCCGCACGGTTCCGCAACCAGAGCTTTCGAGGCCATGCCGTGTCTCACCCTTGACGCGAACGAGAAGAACGCGGGTGGTATGATGTGCCGCCCGCGCCAGAGCGGAGGAACAGGCTTCGGCTGACGCCCGTAGCTGCAAAAACAAAGATCATGGAAGGACTCGTCTACTTTTCTCCACTTCTCGACTACGTTGCCGAGGTCACGGCGCCGGGCGAGTTCCTGCTCGTCGACGTTGGCTGCTCGGGCGGCATCGACCGGCAGTGGCGACGGCTGGGACGCCGCCTGGAGGCGGTCGGCATCGACCCGAACGCCGCGGAGATCGAACGCCTCGCAGCGCGAGAAAAAAACAGTCGGATCACCTACGTGAACGCTCTTGCGGCAATCGCTCCGGAGCATCCGTTTGCCCATGAGAGACAAGGAAGACCGGACTGGGATCGCCACCCGTGGCCGCGGCTGGCCACGCCGGAGTACATGGAGCTGCATGAGAAGCGACGCGGGGCAAAGTCAGCTTCCGCCGCGCGGGCCGCAAATCCTCAAACAGCAAGCATCGTTGTTCCGGAGTATCTGAAAGACCGCGGCGCCAAGAGCCTGGACTTTCTGAAGATCGATGTGGACGGCAAGGACTTCGACATACTGCATTCGTTCGATCAAATGCTGTCGGACATGGGGGTGCTCGGCGTGGGCCTCGAAGTGAACTTCTTCGGGTCAGCCTGCGAGACCGACAACACATTTCACAACATGGACAGATTTCTGAAAGCGCGCGGCTTCGAGCTGTTTGTCCTCACGACTCGGCGCTACGCAACCAGCGCACTGCCCAGCCGCTTCACCGTCGGGCCGGGGCCGACCGAGATGGGCAGAATCCTTCAGGGCGACGCCATGTACGCGCGCGACCTGGGAAGCGGCGCGTACGACGACTTCGCGAACTCCATTTCCGCGGACAAAATTCTGAATTTGACGGCAATCTTTGCCGCCTTCAACCTGCCGGACTGCGCGGCGGAGGTGGCGTTGCGATTTCGCTCCGCGCTTGCCGCACAGTTCGACGTCGATCGAATGCTCGATCTGTTGACCGCACAGGCGGAGGGCAGGATCTTCGGCAAAACCAGCTACCAAGCGTATATGGGCCGATTCGCGCAACACCCGGAGCAGTTCCTGGGCACGAAAAACCCGTTCACCAGGTTAGGCCGCGTCTTGCGGAAAGAATACCTGAAACTGCGGGGAAGACGGCAACTGGCGCGGATAGAGCGCGACGGAATTTGACCCGCGGCCCGGTCAAAGATGACCGGACTCGTCTCCGCTCGGCCACGGCGAACCTGGAGTCTGGGAGGAGATTCGCTGCCAGATGGAGGGCTTGCGGTGCGCGGAAAAGTCCGCACCGACGCCCCAGGACGGCACGGGCATCCACAGCAGCCGGGACAGGCCTTCCAGATGGGGCTCGTACATGTGGCGCAATTCCTTCAGCTTGGCGTCGCCCGCGTCGGCGCAGTTGGGCACGCCGCACTCCAACAGCAGGCTTCGTACCTTCGGCAAATCCTCCGGCGGGAGACGATCGGGATTGGGCGGATGCGGCCGAACGCGCAGGACCTCGGACAGATCGGAAACGGCGTGGCGGGAAATCGCAAAGGTCAACTGGGCCTGCCATTTGGTTTCGCCGTCGCCATAGGCGATCAGCAGGGCGCAGACGTCCAGAATGGCCGTGAAGGCCGCCAGCCAGGACTGATTGTCGTGCTGCGAGCGGAAGAAACACAAGAACGGATAGGAGAGGTGCGTCTCCATCAACTGGGCCGACCAGATCTCCCAATCGCGCAGATATTGCGGAAGCCCGTCGTGAATGCGCTGGCGACCATGACGCCGCAGCAACTCCCCCGCGGTGGGCGGAGAACCGGCTCGAGCGTCCAGGAGCGAGATGTTCACTTCGCGCTGCGAAAAGGCGCCGTACAGCGTAGGCAAGTAGGCAATCATGACGGCCAAAAAGCCGAAGCCGGTTCCAGCTTCGATCACCGTGATGGACCGCGCCAGCGCCGTCCGGGGCGTAACGTCGCCCATCCCGAGCGTGAAGAACGTGGTCCCGCTAAAATAAAGGTCCGTGCGAAAAGAAGGGGAAGTCCAGGATACTTTGACCGCCGAGCGGGTCGCCCAAAACATCATGCCGAACGCCAGGATCAGCATGAAAGCCCAGAAGGCCAGAAGCAAAAGCATGGAAAGCGGGCCGAAATAGCTCAAGTACAGCTCGCGGCGCCTGGGAGAGCGAGTCGCCCGCGCGAACGCTGTCCACACCGTCCACAAAAAGCGAAAGAACAAACGGGCCAGGCGGAACGAGCGGGTAACGTGACGCGGGAGGATGACCGTCTCGAACGCGTCCCAGAGGACGATCAACAAAAGAGCCAGGCTGAGAAGTCCGACCAGAGCGCGCAACGCTACTCCTTGGACGGCGAGCGCTCCAGCGCCTCCCGATCCCACTTTCCAAGTGTGGCGCCCGCATCGTAGGTGCTGTGGAGAAAGGCGAGCAGCGATTCTCGCGGAGAGGGGGCTCGCCGCACGTCATCATACTTCAGGAAAAATTCCGCGAACTGCGGGTCGTAAAACGCGGCGCCCGGAGATACCGGCGCCTTCGCAAAGCCCGGCGGCTCGGGCGCTGCGTAACTGTAAAACGCCGCATCGACGTCCCCCGTTCCCGGCCAAAAGCCCGCGCTGATGACCTCGTGGGAATAGGCTTCGCGGGTCGTGGCGTCGGCGCCGGGGCGTTCCGGGGCGCGGCGGCCCGAAAAGCGCGAGACCGCCAGGTCAAAACTTCCCCAGAAAAAATGGACCGGGCTGGCCTTGCCAACGAACCCACCACGGAACTCCTGGAAGATGGCATTCGCGGAAACGAGAGCGCACCAAAACCGGTGGGCGTACTCGGGATCGTAAGAGGCATGGACGCGATCCTGCTCGAAACGGATCGGGTTCGGAATCTCGACCGGCATTGGCCAGATTTTTACCGCGACACCCAGCGACCGCAGCGCCGCCATCAACTCTTCGTAGAAGTCCGCCACCGAGCGCGGAGCCAGGCGCAGAGTCTTCGTGGAACCCTCGCGAGTCTGGATGGACAGCAGGTGGTCTATGAAATCGAACTGAATCTCGAAGACGCCTCCCGCGTAGAGAATGGGCGAGGTCGTCAAGCCGCGCGCGGTGACATAGAACGCGACATTCCACCAATGGTTCACGAGCGGACTCAATTCAAGTCGAATCTTACCGACGATCTGAGTCCACATGTGCAGCGTGTCGCGGGTGGCCTGCCATTCCTTGATCGGCAGCGCGGGCCAGGCGCCGGCGGGCCCAAGCGCACTGCCGGGTGCCGTTCCGGAGACCATGTTTCCCCCTATCAAAAGCTAAGCCTTGCGGCCAGGCGCTTATTCCAGAAACATCTCGTCCACGTAACACCAGCGCCAGTCCTCTCCCGGCTCGAAGGACTGAATAATGGGATGATGCACGGCATGAAAGTGCTTCGTGGCGTGCTTGTTCTTGGAGCTATCGCAGCAGCCGACGTGTCCGCAAGTAAGGCACAGCCGCAAGTGGACCCAGGTATCGCCCATTTCCAGGCACTCCTTGCAGCCCTTTCCGCTCGGGTGAACCTTGTGGATCTGATCGAGATGCGAGCATGCTGAACTCATGGCAGTTTTCCCTCTCCTATCCCGGCCACTCTATCACCTCGCGGGTGCTCGTTGGCCAGATTCGCGGCCCTGGCCTCGCCGACGGTGACGCGCGAACGTATCCGTTGACATCCCGCCAGACCGGACCATAACATGGGTTTCGATGCTTGACCGGCGCCGAAAGCCACGTCGCGTGCCCTGCCGCTGTTGTGTGTTCCCTGGCGCAGTGAGGTGGTTGGTCTAGAGCTTTCCGCAAGCATAGGCAACTGCCCACCGCCAGAAAGGCTGACGGTGGGTTTTTTGTTGTGGGACGCGATAGAGACAGAAAAGGACTCGGCGCGGACGCATGAGAGCAACTGCAATGGAAATGTTCCCCATCTTTCTGAAGATTGAAGGGCGCGCGTGCCTGGTGGTGGGCGCGGGCCGGGTCGCCGAGTCCAAGATCGAGAGCCTGGTGCGCTGCGGGGCGAAGGTGCGCGTGGTCGCGCCAGCGGCCACGCAGGCCGTTCGCGAGGCGGCCCAGGGGGGCGCGATCGTTTGGGAGCAACGGGCGTTTCAAACGTCCGACCTGGCCGGGGCTTTTCTCGTGGTGGCCGCTACCTCGTCCCCGGAGGTGCAGGAGGAGATATTCCTGCAGGCGCAGCGTACAGGGGTTCTCTGCAACGCCGTCGACGAGCCCGAACGCTGCGACTTCTATTACCCCGCGGTTGTGCGCCGCGGGCCGCTGCAAATCGCGATTTCGACCAGCGGGCGCTTCCCTGCTCTGGCCCATAGGCTGCGAGAAGAGATGGAAGAGCGGTTCGGTCCCGAATACGGGGCATGGGTCGAAGAGATCGGCCGCGCGCGAAGCGAATTGCTCGCCGCAGACATTTCGCCGGAGCAGCGCGCCCGGCGGCTGCGCGAACTCTCCAGCGAAGAAGCGCTGGAGGAATTCAGGCGCCGCGAGCGGCAGGCTGCTGACGTGGAAGGGATCCACGAGACCGGCAAAGTCTATTTTGTCGGGGCGGGCCCCGGCGATCCCGAACTGCTGACGCGAAAGGCGTGGCGGATTCTTTCCGAGGCCGAGGTTGTGCTGCACGACGCTCTGGTGGCTCCGGAAATCCTGCGGCTTGCGCCTGCGAGCGCGATGATTTACGACGTCGGGAAACGCTGCGGGCGCAAATCCATCACGCAGGAAGAAATTCACGCACTGCTGATCGGACAGGCTCGGGCGGGGCGGTCGGTGGTGCGCCTGCAGGGCGGCGACCCGCTCATCTTCGGGCGCGCCGGAGAAGAGATCGGCGCTCTCCGGGAAGCCGGAATCGAATTCGAGATCGTGCCGGGGGTCACCGCGGCCTCGGCCGCCGCGGCTGCCGCGCAGGTGACCCTGACGGACCGCAGGCTGGCCTCGCGGGTGATTTTCCTGAGCGCGCACCGCCGCGCCGGCGAGTTCGACGCGGCGTGGAAGTCGCTCCCCGCTTCCGGCGCGACGCTGGCCATCTACATGCCCGGCGGCAGCTATGAGAAGGTCGCGCAAGAATTGCGCAAAGCCGGCCTCGCCGCAGACACACCGTGTGTGCTCGTCTCCCAAGCCTCGACTGCCGGAGAACAGATCGTGCGGACGGACTTGGCGTCGCTGCCCAGCGTAGGGGAGGTGCCCGCGCCGGCCCTCCTACTGGTCGGCGAGGTCACGCGGGACCAGACGCTGGAGGCGGTCGGTGCCTATCGGGCCGGCGCGTGGCTGGCGAGCCAAGCTCTCTCACCGGGCTAGGTCAATCGAGCCTTGGTTGCTTTCTTCTAAAGCGCTCGTCAAAACCCTCTTCCCATGGGAAAACCCCGGTTGGATCCGGCCAGGTCAATTGAAGGACGGGGAACTGTGAGCCGGTGTAGTACCAAACAGCCCAGCTGAGCAATTCGTCGTAATGGCGTGGGTCTACCCTGCGAAATTCACACTGGTAACCTGCCAGAAGGTCATCATATCGATTCCCTTCTTCGTATCTACGACCTTGCCGAATACGCTCACCAACATCGTTGATTAGCCGGTGCATTACCGCCAGGTCGAGTCCAAAGAGAATGATTTCAGGATGGCCGAAGTGCTGATAAAGCCCCATCGAGTACGCGAATGCCGGCTCATAGTCGGTGGCGCCAACCTTGGTAACGAACCAGCCCGACTGCTCCAGGACTTCGAGGAGTTTCGCATCTCGCTCCTCCAAACCCATGTCAGTCGAATGCCGGACCATCGCGGGAGATCCTCGGGCGGCCAGTTTTTCTAGGACTTGATGTGTAGGCCGCACTCGATCTTGTTGAATCCCGACCAGCGCCCCGCGCGGGGATCTTCGCCCGCCTGGACCGGTCGCGTGCAATAGGTGCAGCCGATGCTCGGGTAGTTGCGGTCGTGCAGCGGGTTGTACGGAACGTCGTGGGCCTTGATGTAGTCCCAGACCTGCGGTGAACTCCAGTCGGCCAGCGGGTTCAGCTTCACCAGGCCAAACTTGGCGTCCCATTCAAGCTTGCGCGTGTTGGCGCGGGTCGGCGCCTGGTCGCGGCGAACTCCGGTCACCCAGGCCCGCAGTCCCGCGAGATATTTCTTGAGCGGCTCGACCTTGCGTATCTCGCAGCACTGGTCCGGCTGCGACGCCCACAGCGCCGCGCCGAACTTTTCCGCCTGCGCCTCCGGGGTCAGTTCCGGGTGCGTGCGCTCGACCTCGATGCCGTAGCGCCGCTCGATGGTATCGATCAAGGCGTACGTTTCGGGGAAAAGAAAATCGGTATCGAGCGTGAAGACGCGGAACGGCGAACCGACGCGCGACGCAGCGTCGATGAGCACCACGTCCTCCGCACCGAAGCTTGAAGCCACGGCCAGGGAGCGCTCGAAGCGCGCGAGGCCCCAGCGCAAGGCTTCCCCGGGAGTCCAACTCTCCGCCTGGCCTTGCAATCCGGCGATTAGCTGTTCCGGCGATTCCATTGCTGCCTCGCCAATACTGTTGCGGGTCGCCATCAAGTCACTCCTGCCCCATGCGCAGCGCGCGCACCAGCGACAGGACCGCCGGAACCGCTTGCCCGTCATCGGCCGCCAGGTCCTGTTCGGCGAGATCGAAGAATCCATCGCCCGCGAGCGTCTTCCAGCGGAGCCGATCGGCCGGCGCGACGGATTTCGCCGACAGAATCACGACCAGCCCCATCGAACGCGAGAACCTCAGGAGCGTCTCCAGCGAATCGCCGGCAACCTCTTCGTCGGAAAGGTAAAGGACCTCGAACCCCTGCGCGAAAAGCGCGCTCTCGAGATACTCCGCCAGACGGCGACGCCCCTCGACGAGAATCAGGGCGGGCTGGTGCCCGTGGCGCTCGTAGCGGTCGGCCGCGGCAACAGGCATCATCCAGAGCACTTCCGCGCTGGCGGCGTGCGCGGGCGCGCCGCCGGCTTGCCCGGAGAGGTCGCGCTGAATCATGGCGGCGCCCACGGTGGCGTTTGAGAGCGGATCGATCAGGATGAAGCTTCCGGTGGTGCGATTACGGTCGTAGGGGTCGAAGAACAGCGGGCTGGCGGCCTCAAATTCCACGGCCGCGATGTCGTTCATCTTGAGTTCGCGCGCGGGATCGCGTTCGAGCGTCTGCATGTTGACGCGAAAGCGGATTTCGGTGGCCTTGGCGCGGGACATGCGCACGTTGTGTTTGATCAGGTAGTTCTTCCCGAGGGCCAGCGGCTGCGCCTGGAACCATACGACCATGGCCTCGAAGTGGCGCGAGACGCACGGCGGCTCGGCGGGCGAGACGAGCATGTCTCCGCGGCTAAGGTCGATTTCGTCCTCGAGCGTAAGCGTCACCGGCATGGGAGAAAAGACTTCCTGCTCCTCGCCGTCGTAGGTGACGATCGCGCGCACGCGGCTCTTCTGCCCCGAGGGCAACGCCAGCACCGGGTCGCCGACGCGAATGGTGCCGCTCGCGACCGGGCCGGCAAATCCGCGGAAGCCCGCGTCCGGGCGAAACACAGACTGCACGGGGAAGCGCATGGCCTCGTGCGCTACGTCGGGACGCACCGGCACGGTTTCGAGGTGCTCGAGGAGCGTGGGCCCCTGATACCAGGGCATGCGGACGGCGCGGTTGACGACGTTGTCGCCGGCAAGCGCGCTGATGGGGATGCACATGACGCTGGGGATTTCCAGCTGGCTGGCCAGAGCCAGAAACTCATCCTTGAGTTTCAGGAAGACGTCTTCGCGATGCTCCAGCAGATCCATCTTGTTGATGGCCGCCACGACGTTGGGAATTCCCAGCAAGGAAGCGATGTAAGCGTGGCGCCGCGTTTGCGGAAGCACTCCTCGTGTGGCATCCACCAGAATCACCGCCAGGTCCGCCGTAGAAGCGCCGGTGGCCATGTTCCGGGTGTACTGCTCGTGGCCCGGCGTATCGGCGATGATGAATTTCCGCTGCGGCGTCTCGAAGTAGCGGTAGGCGACGTCGATGGTAATGCCCTGCTCGCGTTCGGCGCGCAGGCCGTCGGTGAGCAGCGCGAAGTCGATCGGCCCGCCCGAGCGATTGATGCGGCTTTTTCGCACGGAAGCCAGCTGGTCTTCGTAGATGGATTTGGAATCGTGCAGCAGGCGGCCGATCAGCGTGGACTTGCCGTCGTCCACGCTGCCCGCCGTGGTGAAGCGCAGCAGGTCCTTGTGGAGATGGTGGTCGAGCAGCCAGGTCATCCTGTCCGGTCCCGCGATTTGCGCCGCCGTGGACACTAGAAGTAGCCCTCTCTCTTCTTCAGCTCCATCGACCCCTCTTCGTCGTGGTCGATGGCCCGGTTTTCGCGTTCGGAGCGGCGGAAGGAAAGCATCTCCTCGATAATCTTGGGAAGCGTGTCGGCGTCGGAGCGAATGGCGCCCGTGCAGGGCACGCAGCCGAGGGATCGCATGCGGCACTTCACCATTTGCGGCTGCTCGCCGGGCTGCAGTTCGCTATCGGAGTGAATCAGGATGATCGCGCCGCCGCGCAGGACGGCGCGGCGCTCCCGCGCGAAATAGAGCGGCACGATGGGAATGTTTTCCATGTGGATGTAGAGCCACACGTCGAGTTCGGTCCAATTCGATAGCGGGAAGACGCGGATGCTCTCGCCCTTGTTGATGCGGGAATTGAAGATGTTCCACAATTCCGGGCGCTGATTCTTGGGGTCCCACTGGCCGAGGGGATCGCGGAACGAGTAGATGCGTTCCTTGGCGCGCGATTTTTCCTCGTCGCGGCGAGCGCCGCCGAACGCGGCGTCGAAGCCGCCCTCGGTCAGCGCGTCGAGGAGCGATTTCGTCTTCAGCAGGCCGCAGCATTTCTGCGTCCCGAGCACAAAAGGATTGGCGCCCTGGTCCAGGGCTTCGCGGTTCTGGTGCACGATCAGCTCGGCGCCGATCTCGCGCGCGTAGGAATCGCGAAACGCGATCATTTCGGGGAATTTGTAGCTGGTGTCGATGTGCAGCAGCGGAAACGGAATCTTGCCGGGAAAGAAGGCCTTCTGCGCGAGCCGCAGCATCACCGAGGAATCCTTGCCGATCGAGTAGAGCATCACCGGACGCGCAAATTCGGCCGCGGCCTCGCGCAGGATGTAGATGCTCTCCGCCTCGAGGCTCTTCAGATGGCTTAGCCGGCGCGCTTCCGGATGCTGGGCGATCTCTTCTGTCGCGTTGAGCATCTTCTCCCCTGTTCCCTGATTCTGCCCGCCTGAAAACTAAAAAACCCACCGGCCACTTTGCTTCTGGCGGTGGGTTGGTAGTTCGACGGTCTAGATTCTGCTTGCTAGCTCGTCCACCTCACGGCGCCAGGGGTCAGCAGCCGACAACAAGCGCAACAGCAGCTCTGACAACAGGCAATTTTCTGTGAGGGGGCGCAAAACATGACAATCGATAATACCGGACGGCCCCGCCGGAGTCAATGAGATCCCCGCGGGCACCAGCCGCTTTCGAAAGGCAATTGACTGGATCTCGCTCAGACTGGAACGGGGTAAGCCGCGGCGCAGGAACGCCGGGGCGCCTGCGCATTCGCCAATGCCGTTAAATGTGTGGAATACCTGGTGATCTCTGACTAGTAGCGCGGTGGCCCCGTCTGGCCTTGCGCTCCGGTCTGACCTGGCTGCCCCGTGTCGCCCTGCTGCCCAGTTTGGCCCGGCCGCCCAGTGTTGCCCTGTTGTCCGGTCTGCCCTTGATCGCCGGTTACTCCAGTATGGCCCCGATCACCTCGATCGCCGGTTAGTCCGGTCTGGCCTTGATCACCCTGTTGCCCGGCTTGTCCCTGGTCGCCGGTCTGGCCGGTCTGGCCAGTCTGGCCTTGCGGGCCCGGCGGGCCCGGCTGCGCAGGCGTGCTCACATTGCAGCCGCTAACACACAGTAAGAGTGCGGCTCCGATAAAAGCTAAAGGTTTCTTCATTTAGTCCTCCAAGAACCATCCTAGAGGCGCTTAGGATCAGCGTCTGCTCAATTGTGGACAGTGTTCGTTGCACGCTCCGGCCGCTTGCGGCGAAAGCCCGCGTGACTACATACAACAAGCTCTGGTTTGTCCGGTTGCGGTCAACTCACCGACGGGCTTGAATCTTCGGCGCGAGTTGTGCTCCAATCGGCGCACGCCGAAACGAGGGCCATCACAGTCCGCGCGATGCTGGGAGGGTTCCATGAAGAATTGCATCTGGGGTCTGCTGGTTGCGTTACTTCTGGTGCCGATGGCCGTAGCCAATCCTCCGCAACAGGGGGGAAATGACACGCAGAGACGCACCACCAAGGAACGGCATTTCGTCCTCGTGGCCGATCCTTCGCCGCAAGCAAAGGCGACTGAGCCTCCGCCAGCGTGGGCCTACGGCTTCACAACGCCTTTAAAGCCGGGAGAGACTGCTCCGCCGCCTGCTGCCCCTGCCGCCGCGCCGGCCGCCCCCGCTGCGCCTCCCGACACAACGCTCAAGCATCTTCCCGGCAGCACCCTGGCCTTCACGCAACAACAGATTGCTAACACCTTCGGCCCGGCCGACTGGTATCCCGGCGATCACCCGCTGATGCCGGACATCGTGGCTCACGGGAACAGGGCGAACAACATTTTGGCGTGCAGTCTCTGCCACTATCCCAACGGCAAAGGCCGTCCGGAAAATGCCGGCGTGGCGGGCCTGCCATACGACTATTTCGTGCAAACGATGAACGACTTCAAGAACGGCAACCGCAAGAGCGCCGACACGCGCAAGGCCAACACCAATCGCATGATCGGATTTGCCAAGGCCATGACCGACGACGAGATCAAGGCCAGCGCGCAGTACTTCAGCTCGATGAAATGGACGCCGTGGATCAATGTCGTCGAGACCGACACCGTTCCCAAGACGCGCATCGCCGCCGGCATGTTCGTGGCGCTCGAAGGCACCGACAAAGAGCCGATCGCCGGTCGCCTGATCGAGGTGCCGGTGAACTCGGAAGGGACCGAGCAGCTTCGCGACGCGCGCTCCGGATTCGTCGCCTACGCGCCGGTGGGCAGCCTCAAGAAAGGCGAAGCGCTGGTCACGACCGGCGGGAGCGGCAGGACGACGCAGTGCGCCGTCTGCCATGGCGCAGACCTGACGGGCCTGGGCCCGGTGCCGGGAATCGCGGGGCGCTCCCCCAGCTATATCGCGCGGCAACTCTACGACATGCAGTCAGGCGTCCGCGCGGGCGTCTGGACCCAACTGATGAAACCGGTGGTGGCCAAGCTGAACAATGACGACATCGTGGCGATCGTCGCCTACCTGGCCTCGCGTCCGATTGCGAACGCGACGTCCGCCCCCTCACCCACGAACGCCGCTAACGCGGCGCCGACTCCCGCCGCTGCGCCCGCCGCGCCCAAAGTTGACGCGGCGGCTCTGATCGCACAAGGGAAGACCCTCTTCAACTCGTACGGATGCGTGGATTGTCACGGGCCCAACGGCGAAGGAACGGAGGACGCGCCGAACCTGACCGGGACGACACTGAACGCCGACCAGATCGCGAAGTTTCTCAACAAGCCCAGCCCCGATGCTCAGAACAAAG
>Ga0210394_10001425_pt1 | contig 38496 bp, 41 predicted proteins | sample IncBWC12MmetaG_FD_160121 | JGI IMG/M metagenome (GOLD analysis project Ga0210394, IMG submission 160121) | Forest soil microbial communities from Barre Woods Harvard Forest LTER site, Petersham, Massachusetts, United States - Inc-BW-C-12-M | ecosystem: Environmental > Terrestrial > Soil >... | reverse complement strand
AGCCCTGCCCCAAGTGCGGCGCTCCCTTTATTGTGGACAAGCTCACCAAGACCGAGCACGTACGTACCTGCTTGAAGGAAGGCTGCGATTGGGAAATCGCGGCGCCGGAATCGGAGCAGAAGGAAGCCACACCGGAAGAGGTCGGCGCGGGCAAGCCGTAAGCGGGGCGCGGCGGCGATACAAAGAAGAGAGATTCTTTGTCGTCCGCCCAGGCGGACTCCTCAGAATGACAACGTGAGGAGTTTCGGAAAACTCTAAAGAATGAAAGCGGCGATCGAGAAATTTTTGGCGTACCTGCATTCGGTGCGCAATGCCTCGGCGCACACTCTGCGGAATTACGCGAGCGATCTCGAGCAGTTTCACACTTACCTCAGTTCTCCCGATAGCCCTCCAGTAAAGGTCACAGACGTTGACCATCGCGTGATCCGCGAATATCTTGGATATCTGCACGACCAGAAGCTGCAAAAAAGCTCCATGGCGCGCAAGCTGGCGGCGCTGCGGTCGTTCCTGAAGTTTTGCGCGAGAGAAGGGATCGTGCGGGAAAACGCAGCCCGGCTTGTGGCCACGCCGAAGCTACCGAAGCGCGTGCCTTCGATCCTGAGCGCCGAGGAGATGAACGAATTCCTCGATGGCCTTGCCAAAGTCCAAAGACCCAAGCCAAAACGCGCGTCGGCGCGGACCTCGGAAGCGGAGCAAGATGCAGCGTTGCTTCTACAACGGGATCGCGCGATTCTCGAGTTGCTTTATGCTTCCGGCCTGCGCGTGAGCGAACTCACCGGTCTCAATATTGACGACGTCGATCGCAAAGAGCGGATGCTGCGGGTGCTCGGCAAAGGCAATAAAGAGCGCATCATCCCGTATGGCTCGAAGGCCGAGGAAGCATTCGAGCGCTACTGGCCCATTCGCGGGAAATTGTTGACACGTTCGAGGAGTGGTGACGGGCGCGCGGTTTTTCTGAGTCACGAGGGGCGGCGAATGGGCACCCGTTCGGTGACACGGGTGGTGAAGAAATACGTACGCCTGATGAACGTGAATTGGGACCTGCATCCGCATTCGCTGCGGCATGCTTTTGCCAGCCACCTGCTGGCAGATGGCGCGGACCTGCGCGCCATTCAGGAACTCCTGGGCCATAGCTCTCTTTCCACAACACAGCGCTATACGCACGCTTCCATCCGGCAGTTGATGGAGGTGTACGACAAAGCGCATCCCCACGCCTGAAATACCGGGAAATTTCGGAGAGATCCGTCGCCTGGTTTCTCGCTCTCGACGCCGATCCTGCTTGGATCGATACCTTAACGCTAATTTAACAGTCAAAAAGTCGCGCTCTTGAGGTATGCTGGCGCCCGCTTAGGCCGGGGTGTTGGCCCAGATGAAACGAACTTTCAACTTTATCTTCCCGCACGGGTTCTCTATGCGGAAAACCCTGATGTTCCTGGCGGTACTGCTGGCGGCAATCGCCGCACCCAGAGTCGGCTACGCTCAAACAGACGAGATTCAAGTGTATGACGCCGAGATTGCCGAGCCCGGCGTTATCAATCTGATGTGGCACCAGAACTTTACGCCAGACGGCCTCAAGACTCCCGCCTTCCCCGGCGCGATCATCTCCGATCATTCCTATAATGGCGTCCCCGAGTTTGCCTTTGGAATCACGCCCTGGTTCGAGCAGGGACTGTACATACCGGTGTACAGTTTTTCCAGAGGCCGCGGCTCTACGCTCGATAGCGTCAAATTGCGGGAACTTTTCGTGAGACCGCATGCGGGGGATCACACGTTCTTTTATGGCATGAATTTCGAGTTCAGCTATAACGCCTCGTACTGGGAGACCCGACACTTCACTTCTGAAATTCGGCCCATCATCGGACTTCATCTACATCCGGTGGACATCATCATTAATCCGATTCTGGATACGGACTGGACCGGAGTCAGCAACTACGTGTTCGCGCCGGAGATCCGGCTTGCCTACAATTACAACTCGAAATGGACCTTTGCAGCGGAGCACTATGCCGGTTACGGCCCGGTCCGTCAGTTCGCGACGGTAAACGATCAGTATCATGCCATGTGGGCTGTGGTCGATCACACTAGTAAAGTGCTGGACGTAGAGGCGGGCATCGGATTTGGACTAACGGCGGCGACGGATAAAGTGACGTTGAAGCTGATGCTCTCGCGCGATATTCGGCGTCCTCACGAGCCAGCCGAAGCGACACCCAACCAGCAAGGCGGAGCGCCCTGAGGCCCTTTACCGCTCCTGGGCTCGCCTTCAGCCACAATACTTCTCTGCTAAACTTCTCTTGCTAAACTTCTCTGCTAACCTTCTCTGCTAACCTTCCCAGTTAACCAGGACACTTAGATTTAAGAGCGAGGTTCTGCATGAGCACGAGCGGCTTGATTGAATACAAAGACGCCAGCCCGGAAGTACGCGCGGTTTTCGACGACATCATGGCCACGCGCAAAACCGACTGGGTGAATAATTTCTGGAAGGCGCTGGCACACGACCCGGTGACGCTGAAGCGCACGTGGGAATCGATCAAGCAGATCATGGCGCCGGGAGCGCTGGATGCGCTGACCAAAGAGATGGTTTACGTGGCCGTGAGCGTGACCAATCAGTGCGGGTACTGTATTGCTTCACATACCGCGTCGGCGCGCAAGAAAGGCATGTCTGAAGCGATGTTCGCCGAACTTATGGCCGTCGTGGGCATGGCCAACGAGACGAACCGGCTCGCAGCAGGCTACCAAGTCGAAATCGACGAACAATTCAAATAAGGGTCAAATAAGGGGTCAAATTTCGAATTAAGGGCTACTGTGCGACGGTTACTCTGTATAGAATGCGGGACACGTTTGACCTGGAAATCCCAAGCCGAAGATTGAAACTGCAGTGAGGGTCGAAATGAAAATGCGCAGAATGCTGACTGTCGTGCCCATGCTTATAGCGGCGTGCTGGGTTTTCGCGGCGCGAGCAGAGGCGCAAGGCAACGCAGGCATTACGTATACGTCGGGGCCGGTAACCAAGGGCAAGGCTTTCAATTTCGAAAAGATCGCCGACGGCGTTTACTACGCCACGGCCAGCGGCAGCATGATCACAGGCAGCAACGACGTGGTGATCGTAAACGACACTGACGTGCTGCTCGTGGATGCGGGCGTCACGCCGGCAGTTGGTCGGGCGCTGGTGCAAGACGTCAAGCTGCTCACCGATAAGCCCATTCGTTGGGTGGTGAACACGCATTTTCACTATGACCATACCGACGGCAATTCCGTCTTCGGTGCTGACGTGCAGATCATCGGGCATGAGTATATCCGCTACGCCATCCTCAACCTGGACGTGCTGCACCGCGAGCCCTTCAAGACCGCGCAGGAGAGTCTGCCGGGTCAAATCGAGGCTCTGAAGAAGCAGGCAAGCGCCGAGACGGATGCGCAAAAGCGCGCTGCGCTGCAGCAGCAGATTGCAGCCACCGAAGCCGAGCAGAAGCAATTCGCCGAGATCAAACCAACGCCTCCGACGATGACCTATTCGTCGCATTTGACGCTGCATCGCGGCCAGCGCGAAATCCAGCTCCTGTTTTTGGGGCGTGGGCATACTCCGGGCGACACTGTGGTCTTTTTGCCGAAGGAACGGATTGTGTGTACCGGCGACCTGATGGAGTCGCGCTTGGCTTATATGGGCGACGGCATCTTCGACGAATGGATCACCACGCTCGACGCGGTGAAGAAGCTCGATTTCGGCACGGTGTTGCCGGGGCATGGCGTGCCATTCCACGAGAAGGCACTGATCACCGCGTATCAGAGTTATCTCAAAGATTTGACGGCGCAGGTTGCGAAGCTTCGGGCGCAAGGAGTTACCGCGGACGAAGCCGCGCAAAAAGTCGACCTTACCGCGCATAAGGCCGATTTCCCGCAGATCACCGGACCGGGCGCGGATATTCGCGGCGTGCGGCGGATGTATGCTTGGATGGACGAGCGGAAGAAGCAATGACGAAAGCGGCTACGGATCTTCGTGCGGTTGTTTCCGACACCGCAAAAAAACTTCCGGCGCTTTCGGAAGAAGAGGTCATGCGGTCTCGGGATGCGGGTAAATGGGTGAAGAAGGAGATTCTGGGTCACCTCATCGACTCCGCACTCAATAATCAGGAGCGCTTCGTGCGCGCGCAGACGACCGACCGCCTGGTCTGGCCAGGGTATGAGCAAGACCGCTGGGTTGCGGTCCAAAAATATCGGGAGCGCCCCTGGACTGAGCTCGTCCAGTTATGGGAACAGTTGAACCGCCATATCGTTCATGTGATGGCAAATGTCCCGCCCGATCGGCTGAACGCGCAATGTGTCATTGGAGATGACAAGCCCGTCACGCTCGACTGGCTGATGAACGATTACATTCGCCACTTGCGCCACCACCTGAACCAAATCTTCGATTAACAACCAGGTCCCAAGCTCAATTCTCCTATTGCCCGCAATTGGATGGCTAGTTCTTGACTTAACACAAGGACTTCGCCTAATATTCGCCCCACTAATTGTCATAGGAACTTTTCAATGAGCAAAGCGTTTCATGAGATCCGAGACCCTATACACGTTTTCCTCCATTTGGATTCGTACGAGAGAAGAGTGCTCGATTCCAGGCCGTTCCAACGGCTGCGTCAAATTACCCAACTCGGTCTCACGTATCTCCTCTACCCCGGCGCGACACATAAGCGGTTTGAGCATTCTCTGGGGGTGATGGAATTAGCGGGTCGCGTATTCGACGTTGTCACAGATCCCAAGAACCTCACGGATGAGGTTCGGGACCTACTTCCGGAATTGCAAAATCCTAATGCCCTAACGTACTGGAAGAGCGTTTTAAGGATGGCGGCGTTATGCCATGACGTCGGGCATTTGCCTTTTTCTCACGCAGCCGAAAGCGAGTTGCTGCCGAATGGTTGGAGTCATGAAAGGCTATCGCGCACGCTTATAGAAAGCGATGAAATGCGCGCTATTTGGAAAAGTCTCGCGCCTCCTTTGGAAGTCGAGCATGTTGTCAAGCTGGCTTTGGGTCTTCGAAAGGCGAAAGACCTGACTTTCGGCCGGTGGGAGGACATTCTCTCGCAAATCATTGTGGGTGATTCTTTTGGAGTTGACCGGATTGATTACTTACTCCGCGACTCTCATCACACAGGAGTGGCATATGGAAGGTTTGATCATTACAAATTGATCGATGAACTTCGAATTCTGCCAACCTTCGATGGAAGCACGGAAGTGGCATTAGGTATCAACCAGGGAGGAATTCATTCGGCAGAGGCTTTGGCCCTCGCGCGTTATTACATGTTTTCACAGGTTTATTACCACCCCATACGGCTTATATATGACAGACATCTTCAAGATTTCTTGGCTTCCTGGCTTGCCGAAAACACTCTTCTCAGTGAGGGAACCTTTTCTATCGACCCTGAAAGACACCTTCAAATCACGGATGATGAGGTAAACGCGGCTATGCGAGTTGCGGCTGCCACTCCTTCCCGGGCGGGACATGACGCCGCTCGCCGTATTCTTACTCATAGTCATTTCAAGGTACTTTATGAGAGAAATCCTCAAGACGCTAAGGTAAACTTCGATCCAGGCAGGGCCATAGCCGAAGCGGCCCAGCTCGAATTCGGGAGCGGCTTTATTCGCTACAGTAAGCCGAGGCTGACAAGCGGCGTACCAGACTTTCCCGTTAGTACTCGCGACCAGCGCATCGAAGCAGCCATTTCAGTTTCAGAAATGCTTTCCAAACTACAACCAACCTCGATTGATTACGTATTTATTCATCCCGATCTCAGGGATAAGGCTAAAGTCTGGCTCGACCGCAATCGTGACAAAGTTCTTACAGCGGCCCAGCGGCAGGAGGATGAGCAACATGAACGACAGCCAAAGAATAGCGCTGTTGATACTACTCGACCGTGAAATGCTGCTGAGCGGAAGCTGGTGCGGCGAGACACATCTCCAGAAGGCAACTTTCCTCCTTCAGGATATGACTGGTGTAGACCTCGGCTTCGATTTCGTACTCTACCGGCATGGACCATTTTCGTTCGAACTACGGGACCAACTTTCCACAACGGTAGCCAGTGAGCTGCTCACGCTCCAGGTCAAACAATTAGGATACGGACCAGCATATGTTCCGACTACGTTCAGTGAAACATTCCTGCAAAGGTTTCCCAAAACCACAGCCCGATACATCGAACAGATTAAGTTCATATCGGCTGAACTAGGGGATATGAACGTGGGGGCTCTTGAAAAGCTTGCGACGGCATTCTTTATTACGGAGCACGGAACTGGCGAAGGTTTGCGTACGAGAGCTGACCAGTTAGTGGAAATAAAACCCCATATCAGTCGTCACGATGCGATTAAAGCATGCGAAGACGTGGACCACATGATTGAAAGGGCAGCTGATTTCCGAGTAGAAGGCGGATCTTCCACGTTTTCGGAATGAACGATGTCCCTGTGGGGCTCGATAATTCCGGCCTCTATATTGCAAAGCGAAGGCTCTTAGCTCGCATTGACGGACTGTGAGGGCGCCCGTATAATCGTGGTTTCCCATTTGCAACTGGAGGCAGGATGTACGCCGTGATCCGCAGTGGAGGAAAGCAGTATCGCGTCGCGCCGGGCGAAACCGTGAAGGTGGAAACGCTGCCTGGCAAGGTAGGCGGCAAGATTACGTTTGGCGAAGTGGTCGCCGTAAGCACCGACGACCAGAAGGTCCTGACCGGCAAGAACGCCGCGGCCGCTAAAGTTACGGGCAAGATTGTGTCGCAGGGACGCCATCGGAAGGTCACGGTGCTGAAGTACAAGACGGGCGGGCAGTACAAGATCCAGCGCGGGCACCGGCAGAATTACACGGCGGTTGAAGTCAGCGACATCGCACTTTAACTCGCCCCCTTAGAACGCAAAGCAGATCCCTCGGTCGTCCGCGCCCCGCCGAAGCGCCCTCCGGGCCTTCGGTTCCGAAGCGCGAACTCGCTGGGATGACGGCGAGAGGGTTGGAAGGCAGGTAAGGTTATGGCACATAAAAAGGGTGGCGGATCTTCGGTAAACGGCCGGAACTCTCCGGGACAGCGGCTGGGTGTGAAACGCTTCGGGGGGCAACTCGTGAATGCCGGGACCATTCTGATTCGTCAGCGAGGGACCAAGCACAAGCCGGGCCTAAACGTGCGGCGCGGGAAAGACGACACTCTATTCGCAGTCATAACTGGCTATGTGCGCTTTGAAGATAAAGGCCGCTCGGGCCGGTTCATCAGCGTCCTCCCTGCCAAGAGCGCCGCCGAGGCCGTTCGGCAACCTGTACCCGCCGCGGCAGCACCGCCGGCTGTGGAAGCGCCCGCGGCTGACTGATCGCATTGCCGACTTATCCGCATTTCCGCGAAGGCCGCACACTGGTGCGGCCTTCTTAACTGCTCAGAGTGACATTCCCTACGTTCCGGACTTCAGACAGGGCAGCCCCGAACCTCCCGGACGCTATCTGGCCGACTCTTACTGGCGCGATTCCCTGCCGAGACGGCAGTTCTATTCGCCCCGTCAGTGTCGTATGCTTTTCAATGAGCGAAAAAGGCACAAAGCATGTTTGTCGATGAAGCGAAAATCTACGTCAAGGCAGGCAACGGCGGTAATGGCTGCATGGCCTTTCGTCGGGAGAAATATGTACCGCACGGCGGGCCTTCGGGGGGCGACGGCGGCGCGGGTGGGAGCGTGATTCTGGAAGCGACGCAGCATGACAACACCCTGCTGCGCTATCGCTTCAATCGCGAATTCAAAGCCGACCGCGGGCGCCATGGAGAAGGCTCCAACCGCACCGGGCATTCCGGCGGCGACACGCTTCTGGCGGTTCCCGTCGGGACCGTGGTGATCGACGAAGAGAGCGGCGAGCGGTTGGCCGACCTGACGCGGCCGGGACAGCAGGTGACCGTGGCCCGCGGCGGGCGCGGCGGGCGTGGCAACCAGCATTTCGCCAAGCCCTGGCACCAAGCGCCGCGCGAGTCCGAAGAGGGACAACCCGGCGAGGAACGGCACTTAAGGCTAGAGCTGCGGCTACTGGCCGACGTGGGCCTGGTTGGGTTCCCGAACGCGGGCAAATCCACGCTGATCTCGCGGATTTCGGCGGCGCGGCCGAAGATTGCGGATTATCCCTTCACCACGCTCGAGCCGCATTTGGGCGTGGTCTCAGCAGAGCTTCGCGGAAACGAAGCAGGCGGAGCCCACCGTGATCTGGGGCGGACGTTCGTCGTGGCCGATCTGCCCGGGCTAATCGAAGGAGCCAATCAAGGCGTGGGACTGGGGACGCGCTTCTTGCGCCACATCGAGCGCACGCGCCTGCTGGCGCATCTCGTGGATACGAGTGACGCTTCAGACCGCGATCCGGTGCGCGATTTTGAAATTATCCGCGGCGAACTCGCTGCCTTCAGCGAGTCGCTGGCGGCCAAGCCGATGATCGTGGTGGCGACAAAGCTTGACGCCACCACGGATCGTTCGAGGCTGGAGCGGCTGCGCGAGCACTGCGCGGAGCGCAAGCTCGATTTTTACGCAATCTCCGCGGCGAGCGGCGAAGGCATCCAGGAACTTGTGCGAGGCATGGCCGACGCACTGGAACGGCTTGCGCCGCCGGAACCAGTGGAGGAAAGCGAAGCTTCCTCCGACGGCGAAGAGGATGCCAATGCATCGAAGTTGCCCGGTACAAAGATGAAAAAAGCTTCGGGCGCGGAGAGTTCTTGAGGGCCACGGAGGAAATTTGAAGTCCAAGAGGACCGAGGCGCGTGACGAGAAGACGGCTGAAGGCCGTCGTATCGCGCTTTTTGGCGGCACCTTCGATCCTATCCACTTTGGACATGTGGCCGTGGCGCGCGCCGCCGAGCGCCGCTTTCACCTCGATTGCGTTTATTTCATCCCCTCCAGCCGGCCACCGCACAAAGCGGCTGCGGAGCTTTGCGCCTACGAGCACCGCTTCGCAATGGTGGCGCTGGCGTGCTCGGCGCATCCTCGGTTTGTGCCTTCGCTGGCGGAGGCGAGCATGAATGGCGCAAGCGGCCGGATTTTTTACTCCATCGATACAGTGCGGCATTTCCGTCAGGAGTTTAATCGTCCCGGCGACCGCTTATTTTTTATGATGGGGGCCGATTCCTTTCTCGATCTGCATGCCTGGAAAGATTACGACCAACTGCTGCAACTATGCGATTTCGTGGTGGCAAACCGTCCCGGATTCCGAATCGAGCGGCTGCGCGAGGTGATACCGCCTGACCTTTTGGCGCCGTCGCAGGCAAACGAAAAACGCGATTCGCGGGTAATTCCGCTGCGGGATACCGCTGTCTATCTGCTCGAAACGGTGGCGAGCCAAGTTTCGGCGACGGACGTGCGCCAGCGAATCGAGCGAGGCCGGCCGGTTCGCGGCCTTGTGCCACCCCGCGTAGAGGAATACATTATCAAGCAGGCGCTTTACATACGGACCATCCACACTTGAGTACGGAAACCGTTCGCCCCGAAGTGCTCTCTGCCATCGAGGCCGCGCAAGACAAGAAAGCCGGCGCGATAACCCTGCTGGACCTGACGGGCTTGGGAGCCTTCACCGACTACTTTCTGCTTTTAACCGGATACAGCACGCCGCAGGTGGAAGCCATCAGCGACGCTGTCGAACAGGCGTTGAAAGTCCGCGGACTGCGCCCGCAACACCGCGAAGGGCGTTCCGGCGCGGAATGGCTTCTGCTGGATTACGGCGGGTTCATCGTGCACATCTTCACTGAGCGGTTGCGGGGCTTTTACGATCTCGAGCGCCTTTGGCGCGTGGCCCGCCGAATTAATTTCGACGAGGGCACGCCGGGATCCTCCGCCGCTAGCGATGCTGGCAATGCAGCGCGAGGCAGTTAATCGTGAGCGACGTCCCCATCTGGATTGCGCATGATCCCACTTCCCAGCACGTGCTGGAGATCGCTCGCAAGGTGGCGGAAACGTCAACCACGCTGCTGATCACGGGCGAAAGCGGCACGGGGAAAGATCAACTGGCGCGGCTCATCCACGAACTGAGCCCGCGACGCGACGCACCGTATCTGAAGATAGATTGCGCGAGCTTGCCGCAAGAGCTCGTGGAATCGGAGCTATTCGGGCATGAACGAGGCGCCTTTACCGGCGCAGGGGAACGCAAATTGGGTCGCCTGGAAATGGCCGGCGCGGGAACGATTGTGCTCGATGAAGTGGCCGCGCTTTCCACCGCGACCCAGGCAAAGCTTTTGCGGGTGCTCGAAGAGAGAAGTTTCGAACGGCTGGGCGGCACGGAAACGCTGGCCATCGAGGCGCGGCTCATCGCGCTCACTAATGCGGACCTGCAGCGCGCGGTCACGGCACGGCGTTTTCGCGAAGACTTATATTACCGGCTGAGTGTGCTGGCGATTCACGTTCCCGCTCTGCGGGAGCGGCGCGCGGACATTGTTCCATTAGCCGAGCATATGCTGGCACGGCTGGCGGCCGTGCACGGGCGCGACGGCACCGCGCTGAACGATGAGGTGCGGCCCAAGCTCGAAAACTACGATTGGCCGGGAAATATTCGCGAATTGAAGAATGCCATCGAGCGCGCCCTGATTTTCGGCAAAGGCCCGATCATTTCCCCTGAGGACTTACCGGAGAGCATTGGCAAGGCGGATTCTGGGGCGGTGGCAGGTATGCGTTCTCTGGAAGAGATGGAACGCGAAGTAATCCAGAAGACGCTTGAAGGCACCCACTACAAAATCACGCGCGCCGCCGAAATCCTGGGCATCAGCCGGAAGACTCTGCTCGACAAGCGAAAGAAATACGGGCTGCAGTGAAAAGCAGATCCCTCGCTCGCACCGCCACGCGCAAGAGCGTGCACTGCGATCCCGCTCGCTCGGGATGACAGCACATCGCTTTTCGCGCGTCGTTGAGATCTGGCCAGTTTCGACCGCGGGGCCGGGCGCCATTTTCACCCATGCGAATTCAACTTTTATTTCTCGGAAAGACTCGGAGGCCGGAGATCCGAGCGTTAGTCGACGACTACACGGCGCGGATTCGGCGTTTCGCCGAAGTCGAGATCCGGGAATTACGGCCGGAATCGGCGGCCAGCCTGAAACGCGTGGATACCAGCGCGGGAAGCGCGGTCGTGCTGCTCGATGCTGGAGGGAAAAACTTTACTTCGGAACAGTTCGCGGAATGGATCGGGTCGTGCCGGGATCGAGGCGAGCGCGAAATCGTTTTTTTGTGCGGAGCCGCGGAAGGATTTCCGGAGGCGCTGGCGAAGCGAGCTTCGCTGCGAATTTCTCTCTCGCCGCTGACCTTCTCGCATGAACTGGCTCGCGTGATGCTGGCGGAGCAAATTTATCGCGCTTTTGCGATCCTTTCCGGGCATCCGTATCCAAAATAGCGCCACGCGCGCCCTGGAACGAACTTGACAGCCGTTGTAGTGGTAGGTAGCCTCTAGATATGGCATATTGTGCGGCAATCTGCGCGTGTTGTTGTCGGATGACAGCGTCAAGGTCTGCCGGCTAGCCCTGTTTACAATTCGCACTCATTCGGGCCCACCGTCGGACGCAAAGTCGCCGGTGGGTTTTTTGTTAAGGACTGCCAGAAAAAATGAAGGCTTCCAATTCACTGTGGCAAAAAGAGCTGGCCGGAAAGACGCCGGAGGCTCTGGCGCGTGAAATCGATATTTACGAGACGGAAATTGCACTGCGCAAGCAGGGTAAAGTCGAAGAGCGCCTGTTCGCTGAAACACGGCTTCGTAGAGGAGTTTACGGGCAGCGGTACGACAACGGCCAGAGGCACGACGGCAAAAAAGTTCAGGAGATGGCCTATCCGTCCGGCGCGTTAACGAAGGGTCCCAGTACGATGTGGGATGCGCCGGGGATGCAGCGCATCAAGATTCCCGCAGGTGGATTGAATGCCGATCAACTGGAAACGCTCGCCGAATTAGCCGAGGAATATTCCGACGGGATCGCACACGTAACGACACGGCAGGATTTTCAGCTTCACTACGTGCACATCGAGGATACGCCGACCATAATGCGCCGCCTTGCCGCGGCCAGTATCACCACGCGTGAAGCTTGCGGAAATTCGGTGCGCAACGTGACGGCCTGCCCCTACGCGGGAGTTTGCCCCGATGAAGTGTTCGACGTCACGCCGTATGCGCGTGCGCTTTCGAAATTCCTGCTGGGTCATCCGGATTGCCAGAACTTCGGCAGAAAGTTCAAGCCGTCGTTCAGCGGATGCGGCCAGCACGCCTGCGGGCTGGCGAGCATGCACGACCTGGGCTTGATCGCCAAGGAACGAACCGAAAACGGAGAGCGAAAGATCGGCTTCGAAATGCTCGTGGGCGGCGGGCTGGGCGCAGTTCCCTATCAGGCGAAACTTTTTGATTCCTTTATTCCGCCGGAGGAACTGCTGCCGCTGGCCCAGGCAATTGCGCGTGTTTTCGCCAGGCTTGGCGAAAAGAAAAATCGCAGCCGGGCGCGAATCAAGTTTTTGATTCAAGATTTAGGGATCGAGAAATTCCGCGAGCTCGTTTTGGAAGAGCGCAAAACCCTGCCGCCCGATCCTCGCTGGACCGAATATATCGAGAGCGCAACGGCCGCATTCGAAGCGCCGCTGAAACCAGCCGGGAAGGCGCCGCTCTTGGGTTCCGCGGAGTTCCAGCGCTGGCTCAAAACGAACATCCGTCCGCAAAAGCAGGCGGGCTACGCCGTGGTCACCATCGCGCTTCCGCTCGGCGACATCACCGCCAACCAACTTCGGGCGCTTGCGGACATCGCGCGGCAGTTCACAAAAGAGACGATCCGCACGACCGTGGAACAAAACATCGTGCTGCGCTGGATCAGCCAGGACGATCTTGCAGCGGTCTGGCAGGCGCTGCGGGCCGCGGGACTTGCCGAGCCGAGCGCGGAAACGATCCTGGACGTCGTCACCTGCCCGGGCACGGACACCTGCAAACTGGGCATCTCCTCTTCGCGGGGACTGGCGGCCGAACTGCGCAAGAGGCTGGCGGAAAAGAATGCTCAGCTCGATGAAGCGGTCCAACATCTGCACATCAAGATCAGCGGATGCTTCAACAGTTGCGGCCAGCATCACGTGGCCGACCTGGGGTTTTACGGCGTAAGCCGCAAAATGGCCGGATATGCGGTTCCGCACTTTCAGGTGGTTTTGGGCGGTGAATGGAACAACAACGCGGGATCTTATGGCATGCCGGTCATGGCTGTTCCATCGAAGCACATTCCGGAGGTCGTCACGCGGCTGGTGGATCGTTACTCCACCGGACGGAAGAATGGCGAAGTTTTTAAAGATTTCATCAAGCGCATGGGCAAAGCGGAACTGAAGACTCTGCTGGAAGACCTTGCGCGGCCTCCTGCCGACCCAGCGGATCGCACTATCTTCACGGATTGGGGCGATCCCCGCGAATACAGCCTGGAGGATCTTGGTGTAGGCGAATGCGCGGGAGAAGTTGTGTCTGCCATCGACTTCGACCTTGCGGATGCGGAAAGAGAAGTCTTCGAGGCTCAGGTTGCGTTGGAGAACGGCCAGGCAGACAGGGCGGGCAAACTTGCCTATCAGGCTATGGTGCGAGCGGCACGGGGCTTGGTGAAACTCGAGTATCCGAATATCTCGCAGGACAGCGATCAGGTCGTCGGCGAATTCCGCACGCGGTTCTACGATACGCAGAAGTTTTTTGATCCTTTCGCCGGGGGCAAATTCGCGCACTATTTGTTCGCGGCTCAGCAGAAAAGCCAGCAGCCGCATACGGCAGACTCGGCGCGCTACCTGATCGACGAGGCTCATCTGTTTGTCGAGGCCGCCCACAGTTGCTATCAGCGCATGGGCGGGCCGGTCGCCGTTTAGCGCTCGTATTGGATGGAAGTTATGCAGCTTCAGCACGTCAACGTCAAACTGCTCGTCAAAAGCCCGGAGGAGGTCCCTCTGGAGTCACTGATTCCGGTGTTTCACAGCTGGATTCAAGGGCAAGTTTTGGAAGAACTGTTGCTGGATGTGGCCGATTACCGGCACGTTCCCGCCGGGCCGGGAGTGGTGCTGATCGGGCATCAGGCCAATTACAGTGTGGATGACACCGACGATCGCCTGGGAGTGCGTTACAACCGCAAGGCTGAAGTGGACGGCGGCAATCAGAAGGCTCTCCGTCAGGCGATGCGTGCGAACCTGATTGCTTGCCAGCGACTGGAAGCCGAACCCAGCCTCGAACGGAAGCTCCAGTTCAATGGCCAGGAGATCGAATTCTTCGTTAATGACCGGCTGCTCGCTCCGAATCGCGATTCAACCCGCGAGGCGCTCCGTTCGGACTTCGAGACATTTTTCAAAAAGTTGTTTCGCGGCAACGAATACACGCTGGCCTATCCCAACTCCAGCGAGCCGCGTAAACTGTTTGGCGTTTCTGTTAAAAGTTCGCGCACTTTCACCCCCGCGGATCTTTTGGCCAATCTGGACGGCTGACCTGCATTGGCAGGCTGCATTGCCGGGCTTGACCTTTGCCCGACCCGCCGTCAGTATTCCCTTCTATTTTTGTAGCAATCGCCGCCGTTCGCAGGTACGGCTCGCGCAGCGAGGAATTGATTACTGAGCCAATCGGTATATTCTGGTTGAAGCGAGAAGAGTATGGCTTGGTTCAAGCGTTCGAAAAAATCGATTGAACAGCCCACGCCACCCGACGAGCGGCGCGTAAAGACCGAAGGGCTGTGGACGAAGTGCACCGGCTGCCGGGCCATCGTTTGGAAAAAAGACCTGGAAGCCAACGCGCACGTCTGCGCGAAATGCCAGCATCACTTCCGCCTGAACGCGCGGCAGCGCCTGGAACTGCTGATGGACGGCCATTGGATCGAGCATGACGCGCAGATTGCTTCGAACGATCCTTTGCATTTCGTGGATACGCGCCCTTACACCGATCGCTTGAAGGAGGCGCGCAGGAAGCTGGGCATGAGCGACGCGGTGCTGACGGCGGAGGGCCTGCTGTCGGGACGGCCGGTGATCTGCTGTTCGATGGAGTTTGCATTTATCGGCGGATCCATGGGCGCGGCAGTGGGAGAGAAAGTGACGCGGGCTATCGAGCGCTGTGTGGAGCACAAAATGCCGCTGGTGATTGTTTCCTGTTCGGGCGGTGCGCGGATGATGGAGGGCACGCTAAGCTTGATGCAATTGGCCAAAGTGTCGGCAGCGCTGGCGCAGCTCGACGAAGTCGGCGTCCCGTTTATTTCCGTGCTTACAGATCCCACTACGGGCGGCGTCACCGCCAGTTATGCCATGCTGGGCGACCTCAATATCGCGGAACCCGGGGCGCTGATCGGCTTCGCCGGCCCGCGCGTAATCGAGCAAACGATTCGGCAGAAACTGCCGGAGGGCTTCCAGCGCTCCGAATTTTTACTGGAGCACGGATTTCTCGACGCCGTGGTGCACCGCAAAGAGCTGAAAGGCTACATCGCGAGCGCGCTCGACTCCTTCCTCGCTTAGCGCTTAGATTTCAAATATGAACTACAACGAGTCAGTACGCTATTTGCTGACGCTGGGCCGCGAGCTTGCCTCACCCCAGCAGGCGCTTGCCGCAAAATTTGATTTGCACAATATCCGAGTGATTTGCGAACGGATGGGCCACCCCGAGCGGCAGTTTGCTTCGGTGCATATCGCGGGAACCAACGGCAAGGGTTCGACGGCGGCCATACTGGCGAGCATCATTCAGGCGGCCGGATTACCTTGCGGGCTCTACACGTCTCCGCATCTGGTGCGTATCAACGAGCGCATTCGCATGGACGGCGCGGATATTTCCGACGAGCAATTCGCGGAATCATTCACGCGAGTTCTTGCGAGCGTCGAGGAGCTGCTGGCTTCCGGAACGCTCGCCGCCCATCCCACATACTTCGAATGTGTCACGGCCATGGCTTTCGATTTCTTCGCGCGCTCCAGCGTGGAAATTGCGGTTATCGAGGTAGGCCTGGGCGGGCGGCTGGATTCGACGAATGTGATTGTTCCCGAGGTTGCTGCGATTACGCAAATCGATTTCGACCACGAAAATTTCTTGGGACATTCCATCGAAGAGATTGCCGCGGAGAAAGCGGGGATTATCAAGCCAGGGGCATGGGTGGTAAGCGGAGCGGAAAACCCGGCAGCGAGACAAGTGATTCGGCGGCGCGCCGCCGACCAAGGAGCGCGCCTGGTGGAGATCGACGAGATTTGCCGGGTTTCCCACCTGAGCGCGGAAGACGGGCGGTATCGGTTTCAGGTGCGCCTCGCGGACGATCTGGGAACCGCCTCTGGGCAAGAGTTGAAAATTGCCTTACCGCTGGCCGGGCGCTTTCAAGTGCGCAACGCGGTTACAGCCATCGCAGCCGCTCGGCTGCTGGCCCAGCGCCGATTTGCGATTAGCGACGATGCGATCGTCCAAGGGATCCAATCCGTTCGCTGGCCCGGACGGCTGGAGCGGCTGCAGGAAAGGCCTACCGTCTATCTCGATGGCACGCACAATCCCGCAGGTGCGCGGGAGGTGTTGACCTTCTGGCGCGAACATCTGGCCGGCCGGCGCATACACCTGATCTATGGCGCGATGCGCGATAAAGCGATCGATGAAGTTGCCGGCTTGCTCTTCCCTCACGCCGCAACCGTGATTTTGACCCAATCGCCGCAGCCGCGTTCGCTTTCGGCGCAGACGCTTGCCCACATGACTTCGCACCTTGCGGAAGATGTGGAAGTGATCCGCGAGCCTGGAGCAGCACTCGATCGCGCGCTCGAGATCGCCAAGCCTGACGATGTAATCTTCGTCACCGGTTCGCTCTATCTGGTGGGAGACTTGCGCCGCCACTGGGACGCACACACAACCGCCGAATACGCAGCAACAGCGCGCAAAAACGCGGTTCGCTGACAGACCTAAGCCGCTGCCGCCGTTTGCCCGTCTTTCCGGCCGGATGCTACGATACGGTGTGCCAGTTAAGAAAAATCATCGGCCGCGCATCGGAGTGCCCTGGCGGACTACCATTGAGGAGCTTCAGGGACGCCGTAGGGCTTTCGAGAAGTATTTGCGGGCCGTACGCGAAGCCGGCGGCGACCCGGTTGAAATTTCGCTTTCACTTCCGCCCGCGAAGCTGAAACAGACGGCGGAGTCGCTCGACGGGTTCGTTCTGCCCGGCAGTCCCGCCGACGTTGAGCCGCGACGTTTTGGCAGCACCGGTCACCCGCAAAATTCACATCCGGATAAGCGACGCGAGCACACCGACGACGGGCTGCTGGATCACGCTCTCGCGAGTGGCAAGCCTGTGCTGGCAATCTGCTATGGCGCGCAGCTTCTGAACGTTCACCTGCATGGCACGCTCGTGCAAGACATTCCCAGCGAAATCGGAAACGCCATGGACCACGATGGCGGCGCCGGTCGAGATGAGGCGCTGCATTCTATTCGCATTGCGGGTGGCCAACTCGCGGAACTGGCGGGCGGACCGAGCGCGAAGGTAAACAGCTCGCATCATCAATCCGTGGAAAAGCCGGGGCGTGGCTTGCGGGTCGCTGCGCGGACGCCTGACGGCGTCATTGAGGCGCTGGAGTGGACCGCCGGGCCGGGCTGGGTACTCGGTGTGCAATGGCATCCCGAGCGCATGCCGGGCGAGCCTTTCGCCGTGGCGCTCTTTCGGCGGCTGGTGAAAGAGGCGCAGGGCGCGACCGGATATAGGCCACAGGCGCACCACAAAAAGGCACGGAGTCGCTGAGTGAGACAGCTATGACGTTCCACCCTTTGATGCGATTTCTTATTCTATTGGTTTTGGCGAGCACCGATTTACATGCAGCTGCCACACAGCCGGCAGTGATTAAACAAGCTGGAAAGTTCTCTTCCCCTGGCGGGACATGCTTAGCTGCTCTTGAACCTAGTGAACAAGGCGGTTTTTTGGTGCTCACCTTCCCGAGCGGCGGTAATTACAAGCTGTTGGATGTCACGGGCATCGCATGGGCTTCAGGTAATCTGCTGATTTATAGTGCAAGCCCCTTATACGGCCATCCTGGAATATATTCATATAGCTGCGGATCTAGAAAAATTAAACGGCTCGTTGCTCCTCGAACAGTTAATAAGGCGTATCCGGAGGGAGCTGACTATTTTGAGTTGCAAAGGATCTCCCTCACTAGCCCGACGACCATTTACTTCTATTACGCGCCGGATGTGGACAAGGAGGAATTTAAGAACTTCAGATCTGCATCTCACTTGTTCGAAGTTCACTTGGATGGAACCGGCTTCACGAAAGCGCAAGATTTATCCCAATGATTCCACTGGCAGGCTGATGATCTCATTGGCGGGCAGGGCTGCGCTGGTTACGGGGGGCTCGCGGGGAATCGGGGCCGCCACAGTGAAGCTTTTCGCCGAAGCGGGCGCCGATGTGGTCTTCAATTTTCATCGAAATCGCGAGTCGGCGCGGCAAGTTGAACTTGAGGCGCGCAAGCATGGCACACGCATCGAATCGCTTAAAGCCGAGCTCGGCCGGATGGCGGAAGCGAAGAAGCTCGTTTCTTATGCCGTTCGACGGCTGGGGCGCCTCGACATTGTTGTAGTGAACGCGGGCATCTGGAATGCCGAAGATGCTCCCATTGAAGCGCTGGACGAGCACGAGTGGGATGAGATGATTCGCGTTAACCTGAAGAGTGCGTACGGCGTGACGCATTATGCCGCAGCGCAGATGATCGCTCAGAAAAGTGGCCGAATTATCGTGGTTAGCTCGACTGCGGGCCAACGCGGCGAAGCCTTTCATTCCCATTACGCCGCGAGTAAAGGCGCGGTGATCAGTTTCGTCAAGTCCCTGGCGACCGAACTGGCGCGCCACGGCATTCTGGTGAATTGCGTGGCGCCCGGCTGGGTGGATACGGATATGTCGCGCCCGGTGCTGGAGACCAAGGCGGGGACAAAGTTCGCTACTTCTACAATTCCATTGGGCCGTGTGGGCACGGCGGCGGAAATTGCGGGGCCGATTCTATTTTTAGCTTCCGATCTGGCAACCTTCGTGACGGGAGAAGTGCTCAATATAAATGGCGGAGCGGTACTGTGCGGATAAAATCGACCAAACTCGCGTTTGAACTCTCGGCGGTTTTCGCCGGTTTAGTGATTTTCCTTTTCGTTTCAGCCGGGCGCGCGCAAAACGCGGACGAATTGATGCCTGCCGCGAGTGCGTCCAAAGCAAAAGCCATCCTGCAGCAAGCGATCGACGGGTTAGGCGGCGCAGCCTACTTGAACGTGCATAATTCAGATTGCACCGGCCGCTTGGCCCAATTTCAGCATTCCGGCGAGATTGGCGGTTATATCGCAGGGCACGAATACCGGGAGATGCCAGACAAGTTTCGGATGGAGTACGATCCGAAGGCCATAATCGTCAACATTTACGCCGGGGATAAGGGCTGGAGTCTCGACCGCAGCGGCGTTTCCGAGCTCCCGGCGGAAGATATCGCCGACTATCAAGAGCAGCTCAGGATGCAAATGGGCAACGTGCTTCGCAACCGAATGAATGACAGCGGGCTCTTTTTTCGCTACGGCGGCCGTGACGTCGTGGACTTGAAAGAGGCGGATTGGGTCGAGATCGGCGACCAGGGACATACGCTGCGCATCGCAGTGGGCCGCAACGATCATTTGCCGATTCGTTCCGTTCTGACGGCGCGGGACCCGAAAACCGGCGAAAAAACAGAGCGCAGTACGTATTACACAACCTATCATCCCATTTACGGCATTCAGACGCCCTTTCGTGAGTCTCGCTTCCTGAATGGCCGACAGGTCTACCAGGTCTTCTGGGAAACTTGCGCGTACAATGTCGATCTCCCGGCGAACTTTTTTACGCGGGATTCGCTCGACGAGCGCTTCGGCCAGGAGCGCGGCAAAAAGAAGAAGAAATAGGTTGGCAGCGCGCTCTTCCGGCACGCGGTATAATTCCCTGATGCCAATAGAGGAATCGCATGTGCGGATGCACGGCACTACAGTTTTGTGCGTGCGCCGCGATAACAAAGTAGTGATGGCCGGAGACGGCCAAGTGACTATGGGACAACAGGTGATGAAACATTCCGCTCGGAAGATTCGCCGCCTGTTCAATGATAAAGTGCTGGCAGGATTTGCCGGGTCGACCGCCGATGCACTCTCGCTTTTCGAGCGTTTCGAGGGCAAGTTGCAGGAGCATCACGGGAATCTGGCAAAATCGGCCGTAGAGCTAGCCAAGGAGTGGCGAAAGGATCGCGCCCTTCGCCACCTCGAGGCGTTGCTCGTGGTCGCCGATGCGAAGGGAACTTTTGTGCTCTCAGGAGATGGCGACGTAATCGAACCGGATGACGGAATGTGCGCTATCGGCTCGGGCGGGCCGTTTGCCCTATCGGCAGCGCGTGCTCTGGCTAAGCACAGTAAACTGGGAGCCAAGGAGATCGCTCAAGAATCCATGCGCATCGCCAGCGAAATCTGCATCTATACGAATAACAACTTCACTGTAGAAGAATTGTGAAACAATCGGGAAACAAGGATATGGTGATCTACTTGCCCGGGGAACAGCGGCAAACAGAACCGGAAGCACCGCCTTCGTTCGACGAGCTGACACCGCGCGAAATTGTGGCCGAGCTCGACAAATACATCGTCGGCCAGGCGGCGGCGAAGCGCTCCGTGGCTATTGCGTTGCGCAACCGAGTACGACGGCAGAAGCTGCCGCCGGAGATGGCCGAGGAAGTCCTTCCCAAAAATATTTTGATGATCGGCCCCACGGGCGTGGGAAAAACGGAAATCGCACGCCGCCTGGCGCGGCTGGCCGGCTGCCCGTTTGTGAAGGTGGAAGCTTCAAAGTACACCGAAGTCGGCTACGTCGGCCGGGACGTGGAATCCATGATTCGCGACCTGGTGGAGACGGCGATCGATATGGTCCGCGAAGAAAAACTGGACGAAGTCGCGGAGCGTGCGGAACAGGCGGCCGAAGAAAGGCTGCTCGATCTGCTGCTGCCCCCATCGCCACCCCCAACCGACGGCGGGCAACCGACGGCGGAAAGCACGCGACGCGAAACGGATCGCACGCGCGACAAGCTGCGAACGCAGCTTCGCGAGGGCAAGCTGGATCAGCGCATGGTCGAGGTCGAAGTGCGGGAGCGCTCCATGCCCGCGTTTGAAATCGTCTCCAACCAGGGCATCGAGGAGATGGATATCAACGTCAAGGACATGCTCTCCGGCTTTTTCGGGCAGCAAAAGAAAAAGAGAAAAATGACGGTGTCGGAGGCGTTCGACTATCTGATCCAGGAAGAAGAAAGCAAGCTCATCGATATGGAGCACGTTACGCGCATTGCCACCGAGCGCGCCGAGCAGATGGGCATCATCTTCATCGACGAGATCGATAAAATCGCCGGGCGCGAAACAGGTCACGGACCGGACGTATCGCGCGAGGGCGTGCAGCGCGACATCTTGCCGATCGTGGAAGGAACGACCGTCAACACACGCTACGGCATGGTGCGCACAGATCACATCTTATTCATCGCAGCCGGCGCGTTTCACATCACCAAGCCTTCGGATCTGATTCCGGAACTGCAAGGGCGGCTTCCATTGCGCGTGGAGCTCAGCGCGCTTACCGAGGAAGACTTTGTGCGGATCTTGACCGAGCCCAAGAATGCGCTAATCAAGCAGTATGTGGCGCTGCTCGAGACCGAAGGAGTCAAGCTCGTCTTCAGCGACGATGCCATCGCCAGCCTGGCGCGCTTCGCCGTGATGGTCAACGAGCAGACGGAAAATATCGGCGCGCGCCGTTTGCATACCATTCTCGAGCGCGTGCTTGACGAAATCTCGTTTGAGGCGCCGGAACTGAAAAAGAAAAACGTAAAGATCGACGCCGCTTACGTTGCCAAACAGCTTGCCGAAATCGCCAAGAACCAGGATTTGAGCCGCTATATTCTCTAATTCCCGCAATGATGATGCCTTTCGAGCCGCCACAGCAGGGCGGAGTAGTCGCGTGGCCGGCCCGAAACCGGAAGTCTCCTGTAGCATGATTGGCGGTACGCGCCGCTTGGCCCATGCCGGCTATAAAACCGCGCTAGCAATCGTCGTCAGCGCTTTCCTATTTGGCTGCGGTTCTCCCAACGCTCCCACCCCACGTCACGCCATCGTCCCTATGCCGGTAACCGATTTGAGCGCGCGGCAAGTGGGCGACGCGATTGTCCTGGAGTTCACGCTCCCGACGGCTTCAACCGACCTGCAACCTCTTATGGAGACTCCGTCGGTGGAGGTCTATCGGAATGTTCCGCAAACTGGGACCCCGACCGCAAAGTCACGCGCGAAGGATAAAAACACAGAGCGACTCGTGGATACGATTCCCTCCGAGATGGTCGAGCAGTACCGGAGAGGCGGGCGTATCGACTTTCCAGACAAACTGAACGCGAGCGACTTGACCGCAGAAGGCGGTACAGAACTCACTTACACCGTGCGGACGCATGTAACTCGGGCGAAGGCCTCAGCGGATTCCAATGCGGTTACCGTACGGGTTTATCCGCCTCCCACGACCGTTCAGGATTTGCGCGTCACACCTACGGAAACCGCGCTGGTGCTCAACTGGAGCGCTCCACAAGCAGTGGCTGAAGCGGGCGGCGCCAAGCCGGCGGGATTCCACATCTATCGCGCGGAAGTGGATCCCACAACAGCGGCGGCCGCGGTTCTCAATCCTTCGCAAGCGAAGTTGATCGCGCCGGAGGAATTGCTTGCGCAAACTAGCGCGACCGAATACCGCGATATGAGCTTTCAATTCGGGCATACCTATCTGTACAGGGTTCGCGCGGCCGAGCAATTTGGCCCCGCGACAATCGAGTCTGCCGATTCCGCTCCGGCGGCTCTAACGGCCACGGATATATTTCCGCCGGCGGCTCCGCGTGACCTGGAAGCTGTCAGCGTGGCAACTACGAAGGAGACCCCTGCATCTGTAGAATTAACCTGGACAGTCAACACGGAACCGGATTTAGCCGGATACAATGTTTACCGAAGCGAAAATCCGGAAGTGCCGGGGCAGAAACTAAATAGTGAACTCTTGCTTGTTCCAACGTTCCGTGATATCTCCGTCGTGCCGGGGAAGAGTTATTCCTATCGAGTGGGAGCGGTCGATCAATCGGGAAACCAAAGCCCTCTCAGCTCGCCAGTAGAGGCGCAAGTCCCTGGGCCATAGCCCAATCAACAGCCTACCAAGGCGAGGACCCCATGCCCCCTCAGCCACAAGCTGCGCACCTTCGTCGACTATCCCGAGCCGAATTATGGCTCGGTGTGGTGGTGGGTGTGGGTTTGTCGGGAGTGGCAATCGCCTGGCTGCTCATCGCTAATCGCCTTCCGTCACTTGATCACCTGGCAATGCTTCGGAATATCGCGGCGGGAACGCTAGCCGTCGTTCTCATGCTTGTGCCAGTCTGCCGATTCCGGAAGCACCCCTCGCACGTTTTCGCCTCCGGCCTTATAGCGTGGTCCATCCTGACGTTGATCTATGCCATTTTGCAGATTCCCTTTCCGCGCCTTGCAGCACGTCTGGGAACCTTCCACTTTTTTATGCTGGGCGGGCTAATCCTGGGTTTGGCTTCAGCCCTGCTCTGGGTCTTACAGCTGGTACTAGGTTTGTGCCATAGTCCCGCGGTGCCCGTGCGGCGAGCACACTGATCTGCAATAACCTTACGGCGTTAAGGTTATCGGGCCGGAACACAGTGGTAATCCCGCAGTTGCATGAGGCGCGGAACCGCGCAAAAATTGAGACATCAATAAAGACGAAGGCATCCTAGGACGGAGTTTGTACTGATGAAAATTTTCCTCGATACGGCCAGCCTGGACGAGATCCGGCAAGGCGTTGCATTGGGCGTAGTGGACGGCGTCACCACGAACCCCACCCTTGTAGCCAAAGAGAATCGGCCGTTTCGCGAGCACATACTGGAAATTTGCGAAATTCTGAAAGACGGCGTGGTAAACGCGGAAGTCGTCTCCACAGACACGGACAACATTTTGCGAGAGGCCCGGGAGATAGCCAACTGGCATCCGAATATCGTCGTAAAAATACCCATGATCCCGGATGGGGTTCGCGCTCTGAGTATTCTTTCGAAGGAAGGCATTCGCGTGAATGTGACGCTGTGCTTTTCGGCCTCGCAAGCGCTGCTCGTCGCCAAAGTGGGCGCGTACTTCGTAAGCCCGTTTCTCGGCCGGCTGGACGATGTCTCTGAAAATGGGCTGACGCTCCTGCGCGACATTATGGAGATTTATCGCGCATACAACTTCAAGACGCAGGTGCTCGCTGCCAGCTTGCGTCATCCGATACACGTCGTGGAAGCGGCGAAAATGGGCGCGCACATCGGCACGATGCCCTTTAAGGTTTTCCAGCAACTGTTCCAGCACCCGCTGACGGATAAAGGGCTCCAGGGCTTCCTCAAAGATTGGGAGAAGGCGCGCGCGGTGCTCGGCAACATTGTCGAGCCTTCCGTACGCAAAGCCGGCCGTTGAGCCACGCGCAGCTAAGTTGGCAGATGTGGGCGCTTAGTGCGGCGAGTTTGGCCGTGGTGGGAGGCGCTTTTATCTCTAAATTGCTGGGACGGTCGCCCGACCCTGACGAGGTGGAGCGGCAAAGGCGCGCATACCTCAATCAAATCGGGCGCATCGTCGAAGGGCAGATCACGGATCTGGTCGAAGTCGCCGAAGACAAGGCCCAGCGCAAAAGCGCCAAAGAGGTCGACGGCCGCCGCAAGCTGGTTTGTTACAGCTATTCGATTTCCGGCGTGAGCTACGAAACAGCGCAGGACATTACCTGCCTGGAAGGTCACGCCGGGATGGAGCGCATCATCACCGGACTTCCGGCCAGTATCAAATACGATCCCTCCAATCCCAGCAATTCCATCCTGATCGCGGACGACTGGTCCGGTTTGCGCTAACCATTCGTGAAAAAGTGGGCGGAAGAAGCGGACCTGAAGAAATGGGCTGCGCTCGCTATTGTAGCCGCTCTGGCGGTGACGCTCACGCTGGGCTCGGTGATCGTCCTGGTAGGCGCCAGCATCACGATTTCACGAATGACTAATCCCGCGATGCGGGCGCTGGCCACGGTGGCGGAATTGCTCACCGGAATGTTGTGGCTCGTCGGAACGATCTATATCGTCACGCATCTCGCGGTGCTGATCTTCGGCAAAGACCGCTCATCCCCCAGCTAAGCCGCCACTTCCCACTAACACCACAGTTAAACCCTGCTAGGTTAGAATCCTACGGCGAGGGCTCCCAATGGCTACGAAGGCTAAGACACGCAAGGAAATAGAAGAACTGCGCCGACGCCGCGCCGCTGCGGAAGAGGGGGGAGGCGCCGCGAGGCGCGAGCGCGAACACAAAGCGGGGAAGCTGATGGCGCGGGAACGAATCGACCTGCTGCTGGATGAAGGCACGTTCGAAGAATTGGACAAATTCGTGACGCATCGCTGTGTGGACTTTGGCATGGAGGAGCAGCGGCCGCTTGGCGACGGGTTCGTAACCGGGTACGGCCGGATTGACGGCCGGCTGGTTTATGTTTTTGCGCAAGACTTCACTGTCTTCGGCGGGTCGTTGTCAGAGGCGAACGCCTCGAAAATTTGTAAGGTGATGGACTTGGCCATGCGCACAGGGGCGCCGATGATTGGGCTAAACGATTCCGGCGGCGCTCGCATCCAGGAGGGCGTGATGTCGCTGGCAGGCTACGCGGATATTTTTCTCCGCAATACTTTAGCCAGCGGCGTGATTCCGCAGATCAGCGCAATCCTGGGACCTTGCGCGGGGGGTGCGGTTTATTCTCCGGCGATTACGGACTTCATTTTCATGACCGCCGAAACCTCATACATGTTCGTCACCGGCCCCGACGTGATCAAGACAGTCACGCATGAAGAAGTCTCAAAGCAAGAGCTGGGCGGCGCCATGACGCACAACGCCACCAGCGGCGTGGCGCACTTTGCCACACGCGACGACGCCGATTGTCTGGCCATGATTCGCGAACTGCTGAGCTTTTTGCCGTCGAATAATCAGGACGACCCGCCTCGGCGCACTTCCAATGATCCCGCCGACCGCGCGGACGCCTCGCTGGACGAACTCGTTCCGGCCGATGCGCGCGTTCCCTACGACATCAAAGAGGCAATTCAGGCCGTCGTGGACGATCATTATTTTTTTGAGGTTCAGGAGCACTTCGCGAAAAATCTGGTGATTGGCTTCGCGCGCCTCGATGGCAGGCCCGTTGGCATCATCGCGAATCAGCCGGCGGTGCTCTCTGGCGTGCTGGACATTAACGCCTCGGTGAAGGGCGCACGGTTCGTGCGCTTCTGCGATGCGTTCAATATTCCGCTGATCACGTTTGAAGATGTCCCCGGCTTTCTTCCCGGCACTCAACAGGAATTTGGCGGCATCATCCGGCACGGCGCCAAGCTGCTCTTCGCCTTCGCCGAGGCCACCGTGCCCAAACTGACCGTGATCACCCGAAAGGCCTATGGCGGCGCGTATTGCGTTATGGCCAGCAAGCACATCCGCACCGATGCGAATTTCGCCTGGCCAACCGCGGAAATCGCGGTGATGGGCCCCGAGGGCGCCGTTAACATCGTCTATAAGCGGGAGATCGAAAGCGCGCCGGAGGCGGAACGCGAACGGCTGCGCCAGGAAAAGATCGCCGAATTTCGCGCTCGCTTCGCCAATCCTTATATCGCTGCGGAGCGTGGCTACATCGATGCCGTGATCGAGCCGCACGAGACGCGCCTACGCTTGATTACAGCTTTGCGCGCGCTTGAAAACAAACGCGACACAAACCCGAAGAAGAAGCACGGCAATATTCCGCTCTAATCCGACACCATCAATTGACGAGCGGCAAAACGGCTGGATATGATCGGCTCATAATTTTGCCCCGGTCGGAGGTGGTAAATGCCTGGAAAAACGAAAGTGAAGAAGACACCCGCGAAGGCGAATGATGGCAAGACGCCTTTCCGCGTGAAAGCGGATAGCATCGAAGCGTGCAACTGCCGGCACGGCTGCAATTGTCAGTTCGGCGGTTATCCCAACGAAGGTAAATGTGAAGCCATCATCGGTTTCCAAGTGAAGGATGGCCGATTCGGAAAGGTCTCCTTGAATGGCCTTCGCGCCGTGGTCGCATTCAAATATCCGAAAGCCATTCACGAAGGGCACGGGCACGTCATCCTTTTCGTGGACGATAAAGCGAGCCAGGAGCAAGTGGATGCGTTTACCACGATTCTGTCGGGCAAAATCGGTGGAATGCCGTGGGAGGCGCTGGCCGGAACCATTGAGCGGTTTGAAGGGCCGATTCGAAAACCCATCCAGATGCACCTGAATGGCGTGCGCTCGGAATTGCGCGTGCCTGGAGCGGTGGAAATGAAGTTCACTCCGCTGCGTGACCCGGTTTCAGGTCAGGAGAAGGAAGTGCATATCGTTTATCCAAAGGGCGGCTTTTTCTGGAATGACGGAAACATGGCTACCACAGAGACGATGCGCGCCGAACATGGTGACTTCCGGCTGGAATGGCCGAACCGCTACGCTGCCGCCGCCGAAGTGAACTGGACCAACCAAGCATAATCCCATGAGCAGTGCAGGCGTCTCGGATACGTCTTCCCTCGAACGCATGGTCCGCCAGGATCGGCTTATCGTGGCGTTCGGGCTGCTTGCGGTCATCGCGCTCTCGTGGATTTATCTCGTAACCGAAAGCGCTGGGATGCGCAGCATGCTCAGCCAAGCCGAGATGCACGCCGCCATGGGAATGACGGAGATGCAGTCCTGGCCGCGCGAACTGGTTGCGCTCTTTGTGATGTGGGCGGTGATGATGGTAGGGATGATGGTGCCTTCAGCCGCGCCCCTTATTTTATTGATCCTCGGAGTATATCGGCGGCGAGACGATCGGCACACGCGCCTGAACAGCGTGTTATTCGTCAGCGGCTATTTGCTGGCCTGGACCTTATTCAGCTTGGCCGCAGCCTCGGGACAAATCGCGCTTCATCGTGCGGCCCTGCTCTCGGCCGCTATGGTGGCCAAATCGGGTATGTTGAGCGCAGCCATTCTCATCATTGCCGGCGTCTACCAGTTGCTGCCGATCAAGAACGCGTGTCTCGCCCACTGCCGCTCACCTCTGGGCTTTCTAAGCGAGCACTGGCGGGAAGGGCCCGCAGGGGCGTTGCGCATGGGCTTTCTTCACGGACTGTTCTGCGTGGGTTGTTGCTGGGCTCTAATGGCGCTCCTGTTCGTCGCCGGCGTAATGAACCTGCTGTGGGTAGGTGCCATTGCCGCGTTCGTGCTGATTGAGAAACTGTGGGGCAGGGATTGCTGGCCGGTCGCGTCGCCGGCATTCTCCTGATTGTCTGGGGAACATACCTTATCGCCGTGTCTATTTAGAGCACGCGGTTTTGGCTTCGCCCGCTCGTTCCACGCCAGGATGATCCACCGCTCTAATGCTAGAATGCACGCTCGTTCGGCTGCCTGATCATGTTTAAAAAGCTGCTCATCGCCAATCGCGGAGAGATCGCCCTGCGCATTCTGCGCGCCTGCCGCGACATGGGCATCAAGGGAGTCGCCGTTTACAGCGACGTCGATCGCGCTGCGCTGCACGTGCGCATGGCCGACGAAGCTTACGCGATCGGGCCGGCACCTTCGCGCGAGAGCTATTTGCGCATCGATAAACTGATGGACGTAGCGCTGCGATCCGGATGCGACGCGCTTCATCCCGGGTACGGTTTCCTCGCGGAAAATCCCGAACTGCCACGCGCCTGCGCCAAAGCAGGCATCACCTTTGTCGGGCCGCCTGCAGAGGCGATGGAGCGCCTTGGGGCAAAGACGGCCGCCCGCGAACTTGCCTTTCGCGCCGGTGTGCCGATGGTTCCTGGCGTTCGCGAACCAATCCCGCAACTCGAAGCGGCGCGCCGCATTGCCGATGAGATCGGGTACCCCGTATTGCTGAAAGCCGTCGCGGGAGGCGGCGGCAAGGGCATGCGCGTCGTGGCTGGCGCCCATGAACTCGCCTCGGCCTGGCGCGATGCAGCTTCCGAAGCGCTCAATGCCTTTGGCGATGAGCGCATTTACATCGAGAAATATCTCGACCGGCCCCGGCACATCGAGATGCAAATCTTCGCCGACGCACATGGGAACGTCGTTTATCTCGGCGAGCGCGAATGTTCGGTGCAACGGCGGCATCAGAAGGTGATCGAAGAAGCGCCGTCGCCTTTTATGACGCCGGAATTGCGCCGAGCTATGGGCGAGGCTGCGGTTCGCCTGGCGCGCGAAGCGGGTTATACGAACGCGGGGACAGCTGAGTTCCTTGTGGATGCGAATCGCAATTTTTATTTTCTCGAAGTAAATACGCGCTTGCAGGTCGAACATCCCGTGACGGAGGCAGTCACGGGTTTAGACCTCGTCGAGTTGCAACTGAGCGTCGCGGCGGGTGAGCAGCTGCCTATCACACAGCAGGACGTGACCTTGCGCGGGCATGCGATGGAATGCCGCATCTATGCGGAGGATCCGGAGAACCACTTCTTCCCCTCCCCGGGGAAAATCATTTCATGGCGGCCGCCGCATGGTCCAGGCATTCGCCTGGACGAAGGAGTCTATTCCGGCTGGACGGTGCCAGGCGATTACGATCCGTTGCTTGCAAAATTGATCGCCTCGGGCGCCAGCCGCACGGAAGTGATAGCCCGTCTCCAACGGGCTCTCTCAGAATTCCAGATCACTGGAATTCGCACCAATACTGTCCTGTTTGAAAAAATTCTCGCTGACGCCGATTTCCAGAAAGGTGCAATTCACACGCGATGGCTGGATGAGCGCCTTGCTTCTCTTCTGCCCGCGCGCGCAATCGAGGCCGACAGTCCAAGCGAATCGCTGGAGATCAAAGTTGCGATGATTGCCGCCGCTCTCTGGAATGTCAGCCAGGCCAAATCTGCAAACGAACAACCGGCCCAGTCCGTCTCCCGTTGGCGCGACGACGGACGGCGCGAACAGATCTCGCGCACACCCGACCGCTGACGATGACATCTTCCCGCCCAACAATTTCACCAACTGCATGCACGCGACGAACTCGGCGTCCGAGGCGTCGGAAATGAAATTCGACGTGCGCATCGGAACGCTAACCCGCCAGATCGAAATTCAACGCACCGGCCCGCATCAATTTGCCATCGTCCCAGACGACAGCGCCCAAATTGATGCCGTCGAAGTGGCACCCAATACCTACTCGATCCTGGTGAATGGGCACGCATTCGAAGCAACCGTCATACCTGCGGGAGAAGGGGTTCTGGTCCGCTGTGCCGGCCGCGAATTCCATGCCATCGTTTCCGATCCTCGTGCATGGCGGGGCAGCCGTGGGGCGCTATTCGGCGCGGAAGGCAAGCAGCGGGTGACCGCACCGATGCCAGGAAAGGTGGTACGCGTTCTCGTGAGCGCGGGTGACACCGTTGGGGCCAATCAAGGTCTCGTGGTTGTCGAAGCAATGAAGATGCAGAACGAAATTCGCGCGCCAAAAGCGGGTACGATCGACCGGATATTTATTAGCGAAGGACAAGCAGTCGCGGCAGGCGACGCGCTGGTCACCATCAATTGAATGGACCGCCGTACGGTTTCTCGATTCAGGGCTGCGAAGCGGCGGGGATACTTGCGGGAGCAGGCGTGGTTGCAGGAGCCGGAGCCGTGGAAGCACTGCCGAATCTGGGAATTTCAGGCAATTTCCCGTTCGATTCGGTGACCTGCTGCGCCAGGTAATTTGTCACTTTGGCGCCGTCGCGAGCCTCAGCCATATACGCGGCGCGTAGCAATTGCTCCTTGCGATTGCGGAGCGTATCGCGAATCGACTGCTGCACCTGAGGATCGCTGATCTGCCGCTGCCCGGGCGCCTCTCTGGCCATCAATTTCAGAATGTGGTAACCATCCTTGAGCGAAATGATCGGGCTGACCTGGCCCACTTTCAGGCTGACCACCGTGTGTTTCAGAGCGGGATCGCTTTGATTCAAGGAAGATTCCGGAACATAGCCGAGATCGCCGCCGGAAGAGGCGGTGGCCGGATCTTCGGAATAATCCATGGCTAACTGCGTAAAATCGGCTCCGGTGGCGAGCTGCTGCAGAAGCGCCGCTGATTTGCGGCGAGCCTCCACATCGGTCGTGGCATCGTCATTCTTCCGATTATGCAGCTGCGGATCTTTGTGCGGCGTGACCAGAATCTGCGCGATACGGTATTGCGCCTCGGCCACATTGAATTGTGCGCGGTTCTGATTGTAGAAATCGGAGATATCCTGATCGGTGATGGAGATTTTCCCCACCACTTCGCGGTTCAACAATTTTTGCACCGTAAGCTGGCGCCGCAGGTCATCTTTCAGGTCGGTGGGGGTGACGCCGCGATCTTTGAGCTGCCGCTGGAATTCGTCTTCCGTGTAAGGGCTCTTGAACTCCGTGAACTTGTCCTCGACCTCGCCATCGGTGGCTTCCATGCCCAGTTTCCTGGCGCGTTGAATAAGAATGTCGTTATTGATCAGCTCGTCGAGGACGTTCAGCGTGAGCGAGAGAGCCTCTTCCTGAGAAGGCGTGGGCGCCTGCGGATTCAAACGGCTTTTGTAATACTTCTCGGCTTCGGCGCGATGGATTTGATCTCCGTTGACAATGGCCCACACATCGGCTGCGGGCGCCGTGTCATTGCGTTTGCAACCGAAGGCGGCCAGCACGGAAAGAAGAAGTGCCGCTGGGAATGCTTTTCTTACCACGTGACATCCTTACTGGCCGAATCGATACGTTGAATCAAGCGGCCTTCTTCACGCGGCCGGATCGCAGGCAACTGGTGCAGACGCGTAACTGCTTGCGCGCGCCGTTCACAAGTGCGCGGACGCGGCGCAAATTCGGATTCCACCGCCGCCGCCGCGTATTGTTGGCGTGGCTGATCACATTTCCGTAGTGCGGGCCTTTCCCGCAAATCTGGCATCTTTGGGCCATGAAAGCTCCTGTCTGATTGGAGGAGGCATTTTAGCAGAGATTTTTGGGCCGAACAAAAGCGGATTATGGCAACATGGTCATAATCACTCAGGAGAGCTATTCAGGCCGTCCAAGCGGCCCGGAACAGGCAAGACGGAGGATTTAATGAGCCCAATGAGTCGGCGAGTATTCGTAAAGGGAGCCACGCTTGCGCCCCTCGCCCTGACGTCCCTTCCAGCGATAGGTCAGCAGACGCCCAGGGCGCCGGGGGACCGGTTCGATATCGTGGTCGCGGGCGCCGGGCATAACAGCCTGGTCTGCGCGGCATATTTGGCAAAAGCGGGCAACAAAGTGCTCGTTCTGGAAGGCCGTCCGACGATCGGCGGCGGCTGTAAGACCCAGGAAGTCTGCCTTACTGGCTTCAAAGAAGATCTTTGCTCGAGCGTGCACGGCAATATTGTAAGAAGCCCCGTTTACCGTGAACTCAGTCTGCAGGAGTACGGCCTGGAATACCTCGAGCCCGATCCGGTCATGCACATTCCTTTTTTGGACGGCGCATCCATCACGGTCTGGCAGGATGTGGATCGCACCTGCGAGTCGATTGCGAAAATTTCCAAGAAGGATGCCGAGACATTCCGGCGGCTCGTGCCTGAATTTCGCAATAGCGAGCGCAATGCCGCCGGCGAAGGCGGGCGCAGAAACGGCGCACCTGCCGGATTCGTCCAGCGGCTTTCTGCAATGTCCGGTTACGATGCAGTGAAGGCGCTGTACGAAAGCGAACACATGCAGGCCGCCAATTTATCCACGGGCCACTTCGGCGGCGTCCCCGGCGGCGATATCGGTACAGGCGGCCAGGCGTTTTCAATGATGGTCGAACTCAACGGTCGGCCGATGGCTAAGGGCGGCTCGGGTATGTTCAGCGTGGCTCTGGGCCGTTTCATCGAAGCGCACAACGGCGTGGTTTTGACGAATAAGCCGGTCGCAAGTCTCATCATCGAAAGCGGGAAATGCACGGGCGTCGAATGCGTGGACGGGAGCAAATACCGCGCCGAGAAGGCAGTGGTCTCTACGATCCACGTCAAGCACCTGATCAACATGGCGCCGCGCGAGCTCTGGGGCGATGAGTTCAACCGGGACATCGAGATTTTTCAACCTGAGCACGCCATGTTCTCGTTTCACTACGCCACTTCGGAAGCGCCCAAATACCCTCTCGGGGGCGGCCAAACCATCTCCACCACCGAAGCGGCGCTTATGGAGCATCCCGAAAGCGTGCTCGTTCTCAATGACTACAACGCGCGCGGCGTTCCTTTCGTCGAAGATATGCCCCTGCAAATCGTCAGCCCTTCGGTGGCCGATCCCACGCGTGCTCCCGCCGGTTACCACACCGTGAAAATTGAAGGCACCATGCCCTATGCGCTCAAAGAGGGTCCCAAGCATTGGGACGTCATTAAGGAAGAAATCGCTGCGAAGGTTTTCGCGCGTCTCACTCGCGCAGCGCCCAATCTGACGCCCGACAAAATCCTCGGCAAGTTCCTCGAAAGCCCGCTCGATATCGAGCGCATGAATCCCGCAATGTGGCGTGGCAGCGCGCATCACGGGGACCGGCGGCTGCCTCAATTTGTGCCTTACAAATTGCCGATTGCCGGTTTGTATCAGACGGGCGCTTGCACGGCTCCCGGCGGTTCGATTACTGCTATTCCGGGACGTAACGCGGCTGCGGCTCTGCTCAGCGATTTGGGTACGAGCATTGAAGAAGTAAATAAGGCGGGCAAAAAGGATGCGTAGAGTGGCCGCGGAAATGGCTGGCGGGCGAGAGGTGAGTTCGTGAAAAACAGAAAAGCGCTCGCCGGTTTGCTCATCTCACTCGCAGTAGTGCTCCTGTTCCTGAGCTTCGCAGCGCGGGCGCAGCAGGGCGCTCAGCAACGCCCCACGGCGAAGCAAGAAGTTCCGGACAACATCGCGCCGCATCCCGCGCCCGAGCAGCCAATTTCCTTCAGCCATAAGCTGCACGTGTCTCGAGGCGTGCGGTGCCAGACCTGCCACACGAATCCCGATCCTGGCAATCAGATGACGTTCCCCGCGACGAGCACTTGCATGATGTGCCACACGACCATCGCAAAAGATCGGCCCGCGATTATGAAGCTGGCCGAATTTGCAAAATCGAATCAGCCCATTCCCTGGGTACGCGTCTATCAAGTGACGCTCGGCGTTACCTGGACGCACCGCGCGCATCTGCAAGCGGGCATGCAATGTACCATGTGCCATGGCGACGTCGGGCAAGTCGACGCCATGGCACAGAACACCAGTGTCACGGCGATGGCCAGCTGCATCGGCTGTCATCAAGCGCATAACGCTCCCACTGTCTGCTCCACCTGTCACGCCTGGCCTTCCACTTAAGGATTTGTCGCAATAAGGCGGATGGATGTAGACTTCGCACGCTGACGTTACAACCCGCCGACTAGCGCGCAAAAGTTGGAGCGGGGCCGCAGATAAATTTCAACTTAGGGATACACGTCTCGACAGATTTTGAGGTTTCGGTTTTCGGAGGATGACATGCGAAAACTTGCTTTGATTGTTGTTCTATTGGCAATCGGCGCGGGCATCGGTTTCTGGATCTCCAACAGGCGGGCGTCCGTTGCCGAGGGACAGGCCAAGCCTGGAGCCGGATTCGCCGCCATGCCAGGATCACTGGGTGCCGAAGATGTTGACGGACCCTATGAGGTGGTGAAGGATTGGCCAAAAGACGTAAGCACTTTGCCGGGAAATGAAAAGTGGACTTACGGCGCGGCTGAGGGCGTCTTTGCGGAAAGCCCCAATCGCGTTTACATGCTCTTCCGCGGCGAACTGCCGAAGATGGCGCCGCCAAAAGCGAGGCTGCTGCCGGAAGTGGGCCCCAGCATCAGCTTCCCGGTTGCCGGCTTGTGGCGCGACACCACCACGGCCTCTCCCCCAGGGACGGGCGGAACAGATAACAACATGGCGGAATGGATGACCGCTTGGGAAGGCAAAGCGCCCGACATCGGCATCAAGGGCCCGCCTTATCGAAAAATGGGCGTGGACGCTAACTGGGAGAATTGCCTCGTCGTGGTCGATGGCCAGGGCAACATTATCGAGACCTGGAAACAATGGGACAAGCTCTTCCGCCGCCCGCACTCGGTTTATATCAGCCCCTATGATCCGGATAGGAACGTCTGGGTGGTAGATGACAATATGCAGGTCATTTATAAATTTACCCACGATGGCAAGCAGCTCTTGCAGACCATCGGCACCCCGGAAAAGGAAGGCGCGGACGCCAATCACTTCAATCGGCCCACGTATCTCGATTGGCTGCCCGACGGAACCTTCTTTGTTTCCGACGGCTATACGGGAACCCGCGTGGCGAAATTTGATAAGAACGGGAAGTTCATCATGGATTGGGGCATGAAGGGCGGCCCGCGAGGCGGCGGAGACAACGAGCCAGTGGAAACGCGCCCCGGCTACTTCAGCAACGTACACGGGATCGCCATCGATCAGAAGACCCGCCAGGTTTTCGTGAACGATCGCAACAATCACCGCATTCAGGTGTTCGACGAAAACGGCAAGTACCTCCGCGAGTGGAAGGTGGATGCCAGCCCCTCGAGCCTGCACCTGCTCTACATCGGCTCCGGCAATACCATCTGGACCTTCGATCGCACCACGAACAAGATGGTCGAGTGGGACTTGCAAGGACACCTGCTGTACGCTTGGGGAACGATGGGCAATTTCCCGGGTGCACTGTGGGGCGTCCATGGGTTGAGCGTCGATCAGGACGGAAACCTCTACCTGGCCGAGGTCGATAACGGACGCGTGGAGAAATTCGCTCCGAAGGCCGGAGCCAATCCCGCGTTTGTTGTGGCCAAGCCGATCTACTCCGCCTGGAAAGACTAAGCGGACCGGTGTTTTAGCCCAGGGCGCCCCGCCATTTTTGCGGGGGCCCTGGGGACTTTTTCTGCCGTGACTCCTCTGTTTGAAGCTGCGGAAGCAACCTCAAAAAGCCTATACTCCCCGAAGGCAGGTACCCACGTGTCGAAGGGTCCACGCATGCAAAATTGGTTGAGAGTCGCGATGTCTGCGATCTCCAAAGCCGCACTAATAGGAGCTTTGGTTGCGGCGCTCTGGCTCATCGCATTACCGAACGTGAGCTATGCCCAAACCTACAAGGCGCCCCGGACCGCAGATGGCAAGCCAGACTTAAACGGAGTTTGGCAGGCCCTCAACACGGCGAATTGGGATATCCAGGACCATGCGGCGCGAATGGGGCCGGTTGTCGCGCTCGGCGCGGCTTTTAGCGTTCCCGCGGGCCGAGGCGTAGTGGAAGGCAACGAGATTCCGTACCTGCCCGAGGCTGCGGCAAAAAAGAAAGAAAACTCCGAGCATTGGTTGACCTCCGACCCCGAAATCAAGTGTTATATGCCGGGTGTGCCGCGCGCCACGTATATGCCGTACCCATTTCAGCTAGTGCAGACTCCGCAGCACATCCTCATGGCCTATGAGTTCGCGGGCGCCACTCGAACCATCTACATGAATAGCAAACTGAAAAGTCCCAACGACACATGGATGGGCTGGTCGGTGGGCCATTGGGAGGGCGATACGCTGGTCGTCGACGTAACGAGCTTTAACGACCAGACGTGGTTTGATAGGGCTGGCAATTTCCATAGTGACGCGTTGCATGTGGTGGAACGCTACACGCCCATGAGCCCGGACGCCCTCGATTACGAAGCCACGATCGAGGATCCAAAAGTCTTTTCACGGCCCTGGAAGATGCGGATGCCGCTGTATCGCCACCTCGAAAAGGATGTGCAGTTGTTGGAATATCAGTGCGTTGAATTCGCCGAAGAGCTTCTGTACGGCCCTCTTCGCAAACAGAAGAGCAAGTGAACGAAGGCTTTGGGAGGTTTGGAATGAGCCATCGATTTCTCGCTGCAACGAGTGTAGTGGCATCGGTGATTGTGGCAGCGTTGATGGCGCCTGGAAATCTCGCCGGCCAGACCGAGTCCGCGACAAAGGCCGCTGCGTCGAAAACCGTAGCCGCGGCAAAGCCGTGGACTCCACCCCGCACTCCCGATGGCCAGCCGGACCTGCAAGGAGTATGGGACTATCGCACGATCACTCCACTGGAACGTCCGAAAGAATTGGGAACGAAGGCGTTTTTCACCGAAGAGGAAGCCGCCAAATACGAGAAGACTGAGAATCAGCGTCAGAATCGTGACTTAATCGATCCCGAGACGGGCGGTTTGCAATACCCGCCGGGCGGCGTCGTTCCTTACAACGAATTTTGGTATGACCGGGGCAACAAAGTCGCGGGCACGAAACGCACGTCCTTGATCGTGGATCCGCCCGACGGCCGCCTTCCCGCTTGGACGCCGGAGGGGCAAAAGCAAGCCGAGCTTCGTGCGGTCGCGGAGCGCAATGACCAGCTTGGACATCCGGCGGCCGATTCGTGGGAAGATCGCCCACTGCAGGAGCGTTGCCTCGTGGGCCTCAACGCCGGCCCGCCCATGGTTCCGGGCGCGTACAACAATGATGTTCAGCTGCTCCAGACTCCCGGATCCGTTGTGATTCTCAATGAAATGGTCCACAGCGCCCGTGTCGTTCCTTTGGACGGGCGTCCACACGGGAGTGTTCGCCAATGGAAAGGAGATTCGGTCGGCCATTGGGAGGGGAATACTCTCATTGTCGATACAATAAATTTCAAGCGCGAAACAAGCCTGCCCGGCTCGAGTGCCAATACGCATCTAATCGAGCGCTTCACGCGCATGGACGCGAACACGCTGCTCTACGAATTCACCGTCGACGATCCGACGATGTGGACGCGCCCGTGGACGGCAGTTATCCCCATGACGAAGAGCGACGACCCGATCTACGAATACGCGTGCCACGAGGGAAATTACGCCATGAGCGGCATTCTGGCGGGTGCCCGCGCCGCGGATAAAGCCGCAGCCGGAGCCAGGCAGTCGGATTCGAAGTAAGTCGACGAGGCGGCGCCCTCGCCTCCAGCAACAACTACTCGGCGTCGCCTCGTCTCCCTCTTAGTTCGCGCGATGGCCCGTAACTGCCGCGCCCGCTTCCGGACTCAGGCTGAAGCAATCGATCACCGCCACGAATGCCAAGGCAGAAACCAGGGCAAAAGCGATTCGGAAGTCTGTAGCGCTGGGAGCGGCGCCTCGATGGCGGTCCAGTAGCGCGCCCAATCGCAGCGCGATTGCGCCGAGCGCGACCCCCATTCCCATCGTCATCTGCATAACCATGCTGAAGAAGCTCGTGGCCGAGCTCAACTGCGATTTCGGAACGTCCGCAAAGGCCAGCGTGCTCAGGCTGGTAAACTGCATCGATCGGAACAAGCCATTCGCAAACAACACGGCAATGATCACAATCCTGGGCGTCTGTGGCGCGAGCGCGGAACAAGCGAGAATCCCCAGCGCGGTCAGTATCCCGTTGGCGATCAGCACGGACCGAAAGCCATAGCGCCGCAGGACGGGACTGGTGACGCTTTTCATTCCTAGATTGCCCGCAAAAAGCGCCAGCATCAAAAGGCCGGACCGAAATGCATCCAAGCCAAAGCCCACCTGAAACATCATAGGAAGCAGAAAGGGCGATACGCTGATCGCCATGCGGAATAGCGATCCTACCCCAAGCAC